>BNJV01001402.1_pt1 | contig 173965 bp, 167 predicted proteins | sample 8540591 | NCBI WGS metagenome assembly BNJV01 (sample SAMD00202457, study PRJDB9452) | human saliva metagenome | host: Homo sapiens
CCTGCGCATTTCTTCGGTATCTGACGGCCTCAAGCGCCTCGCCGCCGCCGACCTGATCGAGCATCAGCCCTACGGCGCTATTGAGCTCACTGAAACCGGCCGCTCCTACGCGCTGGCAATGATCCGCCGCCACCGCCTCATTGAGACGTTCCTCGTGGAGACCCTCGGCTACACCTGGGACCGTGTGCACGACGAGGCGGAGGTTCTGGAGCACGCGGTATCCGACTTCATGGTGGACCGCATCGACACCCTGCTGGGGCACCCGACCCGCGACCCGCACGGCGACCCGATCCCGGACTCTTCGGGGCATATTAGTTTTCCGCAGACCGTGCCGCTGAGCCAGTGCGAACCCGGCGAAACAGTCGTGCTCGAACGCATCAACGATGACGACCCGCGCCTGCTGCGCTACCTGCAGGGCCACGGTTTTGTGCCCGGCGTGCGCCTGCACATTGAGGAGGGTGCGCCCTTCTCGGAGGCGGTGAACGTGAGCGTGGTCGGTGCCGGTTCCGGCAACCTGCACGAGACGGACGCGGCCGGTGCGGTGAAGCCCGGCGGTACCATTATTCCGTTGGGTGCGGAGGCGACCGCCTCCCTGTTCGTGTCCCGCACGGTGCGCTAGATACAGGGCGGTAGCGGCACCCTAGAATTTCAGAAAATAGCGCTAGGCGGAGGTCCCATGAAGGGCCTCCGCCTAGCGCTGTATTGAGTTAGTTTTAGGAAGCTGAGGGCTCAGTTTTCGTTGCGGCAGTGCTGAGTCGGCGGGCGCGCATCCTGCCCAGCAGACCGTAGCGCGGGGCGAATACGTACGCCAGGGCGAACAGTATGCCCTGCGTGACGACCACGGCACCACCGGGGGATACGTCCGCGTAGTAGCTGGCGTACAAGCCGGTCAGCGTGCCCACCAGGGAGACTCCCACGCTCACCGCGAGCATCGGCACGAACCGGTCCGTGATGAGGCGCGCGGTGGAGCCGGGGATGACGAGCATCGCCACGACCAGCACCACACCCACGATCTGCAGTGCCACCACGGAGGTTAGCGCCAGCATAATGAGCAGCAGCGCGCCGAGCAGACGCGGACGCAACCCCACCGCCTGCGCAAAGCCCGGGTCGAAGGCGTACAGCACGAAGTCGCGGCGCTTGACCAGCAGCACGGCGGCAACAATCACCGCGAGGATGGCGACCTGCCAGACGTCCGACCAGGACACGCCCAGCACGTTACCGAAGAGAATATGGTTCAGGTCGGTATTCGACGGCGTAACCGAAATCAGCACCAGACCGAACGCAAACATGGTCGTGAACACGATGCCGATCGCGGCGTCCTCGCGCACGCGGCCGCTGCGCCGCACCCCGCCGATAAGAGTTACCGCCACGAGGGCGGCAACCACCGCACCCACTGCGAAGGGCGCACCAAAAATATAGGCGAGCACCACACCGGGTAGCACCGCGTGCGAAATGGCATCCCCCATAAGTGACCAGCCGAGCAGCACGAGCCAGCAGGAGAGCAGAGCGCAGACGGCGGCGGCAAGCACGGTGACCACGAATGCGCGGAGCATGAAGGGCAGGGTCAGCGGCTCCACCAGAAAGTTGAGGATGTCCATTTAGTTCTTCCCTTCCACAGAGCTGATCGTAGTAGTGCCGGAGGTAGCAGCGCCGGTAGCGACCGACGCGCCGGCGTCCACTTCCATGCCGAAGGCACGCACCAGGTTCTCGGGGGCGAGCACCTTCTCGGGGGTGTCGTGCATCAGAATATCGCCGCGTAGCAGTAGCGCCTCGTCGGCGAACTGGCGCAGGCTCGCCAAGTCGTGCGTGGAAACCAGCACGGTCGCGCCCTCGTCACGCAGCTGTTCGATGACCTGAATGAGCATCGCTTCGCTACGCTTGTCCACGCCGGCGAAAGGCTCATCCAGCAGCAGCAGCTGGGCGCCCTGAGCGATAGCGCGTGCCACGAAGGCGCGCTTACGCTGACCGCCCGAAAGCGCCCCAATCTGACGGTCGGCAAGGTCGGTCAGTTCCACGCGGGCGAGCGCCTCATCCACGGCGGCACGGTCTGCGGCACGCAGGCGGCGGGTGATGCCGAGGTTGCGGTAGCGTCCCATGCTGACCACCTCGCGCACGGAGATGGGGAAGGTCCAGTCGATTTCTTCGCTCTGCGGCACGTAGCTGACGAGCCCGGCGCGGTGATGGTGCGCGTTCTTGCCGCGGCTGCCACGGTTACCGCCGACGGGCTGCCCGTCGAGGGTGATGCTGCCGGCGTGCATGGGTACGACCCCCATGATGGCTTTGAAAAGGGTGGATTTGCCGGAGCCGTTCATGCCGATCAGGCCGCAGATACGCCCGGTGTCCAGGGTGAAGGATGCGCCAGTGAGGGCGCGGACTGGCCCGTAGTTCACGTGCACATTTTCGCAGCTGAGAAGAGTGCTCATTCCTTGTGTTCTTTCTGGTGGTCACCGTATGCGTGGGGCGGGTGTACTTGCTTGCGTGTTGCTGAGTGGGTGCTGTGTGAGCGAGTGTTAACGGCGTGGGAGGAGCGGAGCCAAGAAGGCGACGCCCCTCCTATCCTATCGGGGGTTTGGGGTTTACCCAGGGTTTTCGATGCCGGGGTTGGCCCGGGTTTATGCCGGGTTTATTCGGGGTTTATGCCGGGTTTAGGAGTTGCCCTTGAGGCCCGCAACGATGGTACGTGCGTCGTAGCGGATCATGTCCAGGTAGGTGGGCACGGGGCCGTTCGCCTCGGAGAGCGAGTCCACGTAGAGCACGCCGCCGAATCGTGCGCCGGTGGCGTCTGCGACCTGGCGCATCGGGTTGTCAGAGACGGTGGATTCGCAGAACACGGCGGGAACCTGGTTCTCGCGCACGTAATCGATCGCGGAGGAAATCTGCGAGGGGGTCGCCTGCTGTTCGGAGTTGACCGCCCAAATGTACTTTTCCTTCAGGCCCGCGTCTGCCGCCAGGTAGGAGAAGGCACCTTCACAGGTGACCAGTGCGCGCTGGTTCTCGGGCAGGGTGGAGATTTCCTTGACGAGCTCGTCACGCACGCCCTGCAGCTGCTTCTTGTAGGCTTCACCGCGGGTCTTGTAGTCGGCGGCGTGGGCCGGGTCGAGAGCACTAAATTCGCGAATCATCACGTCCACGTACTTTTGCACGTTGCTGGGGCTCATCCAGGCGTGGGGGTTGGGCTTGCCCGCGTAGGCGTCCTCGGTAATGGAGATGGGCGTGACCCCCTCGGAGACGGTCACGTGCTTAGCATGGGATTCTTCAACGAACTTCGCGAACCAGGATTCCAGGTTCAGGCCGTTGTCGAGCACCAGGTCGGCGGCGTGTGCCTTCTTCAGGTCGGAGGGGGTGGGCTCGTACTCGTGAATCTCTGCGCCGGGCTTGGTGAGGGATTCGACGTTCAGGTCGTCGCCTGCCACGTTGCGGGCGATGTCTGCGAGCACGGTGAAGGTGGTGAGCACGGTCTTCTTGCCGCTGCTGCTCTTAGCGCCTTCGGTGGTGCTGGAGGTGCTACCGCAGCCGGTGAGCACGAGTAGCAGGGTGAGTGCGAGGGCGGCGCAGAGCGCCTGGACGAGGCGGCGTGCGTTGCTGCCTGCGGGGGTGAAAGCGTTCATGAGGCATCCTTCATTGGAAGTCACGGGTTTGAGTATGTGGTTGATGTATGGGATTTGCCGCGCCGGGACGCTAGGGACACGGTTGTGTCTGCGCAGGCATCATAATGCGCTTTTGCCTGTCGTCCCGGGCGGAATTTAACAATAGTTCGGCTAGCCGAACTTTTCAACTAAGCCACACAGAAAACCTTGAAATATTGGCAGAAACCCAGGAGCAGGCGCGCAGAAACACAGGACAGAAGCACCAGCAGATACAGCAAGGAGGCGAGGGACCCCTCCCCCGCCTCCTTACTACACGCGGTTCTACGGCAAGCTATACGCTCGGATTAGTCGGCAATCTCAACCACGACCGGCGTGTGGTCGCTTGCGCCTTCACCGGCGCGTTCCACCTTATCGATCCAGGCACGTTCCACGCGTGCGGCGAGCGCGGGCGAGAACAGCTGAAAGTCAATGCGCATGCCCTCATCCTTGGTGAAGCGGCCCGCCTGGTAGTCCCAGTAGGTGTACTCGCCCGGAGTGTGCGGGCGTACTACGTCCACCATGCCCTCTTCGAGTAGGGCGGCGAAGGCGCAGCGTTCGGGTTCGGAAACGTGGGTCATTTCGTTGCGCAGGAAGTAGTCTATATCCCACACGTCGGCATCCTCGGGGGCGACGTTCCAGTCACCGACCAGGGCAAGCTGCGACTGCGGGTTAGCAGCCAGTTCGTTGTGCACGTTCTGGCACAGCGCCTCCATCCAGTGGAGCTTGTAGTCCATGTGCGGGTCGGTCAGGCCGCGGCCGTTGGGCACATAGAGGCTCCAGACGCGCACGCCGCCGCAGGTCGCACCGATCGCGCGCGCCTCCAGCACCTCGGGCTCGCCGGGCTTACCGAAGTGCGGCTGATTATCGAAGCCGCGCTGCACGTCCTCAAGGCCCACGCGGGAGGCGATTGCCACGCCATTCCACTGATTCAGGCCAAAGTGCGCAACCTCGTAACCCATGAATTCGAAGAGGTCGAAGGGGAAAGTTTCGTCCTTGGTTTTGGTTTCTTGCAGGGCGAGCACGTCAACGTCGTGTTCGTCGAGCCAGTCTTCGACGCGGTTCTCACGGGCGCGGATTGAGTTGATGTTCCAGGTGGCAATCTTCATGCCTTCTAGCTTAGCGGGTGCAGAGCAGGCGCCTTTCATTGCACGGAGGCGATTACGCGGCGAGCACGGACGCTCGCAACCTGCCAGAACAGCACAGCACCCGGAACAGAGCACCGCCCGCCTGCGCAACCTTCGGGTCGCACCGGCGGGCGGTGAATATATGCGCTAGTCAGCACTGAATCTGGTCGGTATTACTCCTAGTCAACGGCCTCCTAGTCAACGGTGGGAGTGCCCACAACCTTCAGGCCCTTATCGCCGTACGCCTTGAGCATGTACAGGGCGTCAGAGAAGTACAGGGGGCTGGCGGGGTCCACCACGTCTGCTACACCATCGCCATTGCGGTCAACCTCAGGGTATGCACCCAGGGTGCGGGCTGCCCAGCGGTTTTCAGCCTTGAACTGCTCAGTCTTCTTGACTTCGGCACGTAGCGGACGGCGAATCTGGCGCAGGCGTGCGGCACCATCGGGGCTACCTGCGGCACGATACAGGAACGCGGCGAGGGTGTGGCGGGTGGCGTAATCGTCCGGGTGGAAGAGCCCGTCATCCCAGCCGGAGGTGATGCCCGCATCCGCTGCCCAAATGTACGCAGCATAGTTGGGGTCGGTGGTGGGCACGTCCTTGTAGGGCGAGGTTTTCGGGAGGTCCTTGACGGTCGGGGATCCTGCCATACGGTAGAGCATGCGTACGAGCTGGCCGCGGGTGACAGTTGCGCTGCTGTGGCGGCGGGTGACGGTGTATTCTTCGCTGTCGAGGTAGCCGTGGCAGACCGCCCACACGCCGGGGGTGGCGCTCATGGTGCCGAGGAAGTTGGCGACGCATTCGGCGTAGCTGGGGTCGTTCTTGGGCTGGTGAAGTTTGATGAGGCCGTTGGCTGCGGCAGGTTCGGCGGCGTGAGCTACAGCCTGGTGGGAGGCGATGGCGGAGGTGCCTGCGGGTACGGCACCGAGGGCGAGTGCGAGAGTGAGTGCGAAAGTGCGGCGTGCGCGAGTGGTGGGTGTGAGTGCTCGGGAGATAACCGGAAGCATGGATTTTTCCTTATGTAATTGTGGTTGGGAACCGGCCGGAAGGAACCGATTTTTGGGTCGACCGCGGGGTCGCCAAATGGAGCGAATAAGAAAAGGGGAAAGGAGTGCGTTGAGGAATAGTGAGAAGCGGCAATGAATAGGGGCTGACGTACGGCGATACGCGGTTTTGGTGTGTACCAATGATGTGTGTGTTCCGCATGCTGTCGCACGGCTATGGTGGTGCACAGTGAATGGACTGTTTTACACCGCCATAGAAAGTTTAAAGTACATATTAATATTTTATTCAATATTTAATTGAGACTTTTATCAACTAAAAATTAAACATTGTTCTAAACGACAAAGCAGCTGCGAATGGCATGTATTCCATTCGCAGCTGCCCTGATTCTTAGCCGACATGTGGCGGTATAACGCGCCCACTAGGGCACACGCGCCTCCCTCACGATTCACAGGAAAGTCCTGGACCGGTTCGGGCGTGTCTACTAGCTGCCGTCAGTTGCCGTCAGTCTCTACTAACCGCGCATCACGTTGTAGGCTTCCTTGGTGAGCTGACCGGCGGGCGAGGTGGAGTGGCGCAACTCCTCAATTTCAATAACCACATTCGCGCCAATCTCGCCGGTGATGTACACACGGCGGCCGAGCATATTGCCCTCACCGATGCGATCATCCTTGGCGGTACCTTCGGTGATGCGCAGGTCGTAAATCTTGTTTTCAATGTAGAAGCCGTACAGGGAGGCCGCCTTCTCCGGCGGGTTGTAGGAGACGGGCGCGACCATGCGGGTACCGCGCGCGTTACGGCTGATGTACCAGTTGGCGGCCTCGTCGGCACCTGCGGCACCGCTGACGGTGCCAGCCCAGCTGGAGCCTTCCGCTTCGCATCCGATGAAGACGTTGTGCGCCCACTCAACGATCCAGCCGTGACCCGCGTTGGAGCGTGCGGTGCAGCCGATGAACATGTTGCGTTCACCCTGCACAATCCAGCCTGCGCCGGCGTGGCGGGTGGCGGGCTCGTAGAGGGCGTACTTATTGCTGGTGCGGTGGTTGCTGTTGCTGGAGCAGTTCTCGAACTTAGCCTGCGCCGCGTACACCTCGATACCGGCGTAGGAGCCGCCGCTGAGGTTCGCTTCGGCAACGTCTACGCCGCGCAGCTTGTTGTCTGCCGCGCCGGAGTTCTGGCCTTCGTTGGGGCGGCGGGGGTGACCGGCGGGCTTGCCGAGCAGCAGGCCCTGGTTGAGGGTGCGGCGGATGGTCACGTCGTCAATTTTCATGCCCTGGTCGTCCAGGCCGAGCACGGCAACGCCGATGGCGGTGTCCCAGACTTCCACACCGGCGATAACGGGCACGATGTCCGGTTCGTTGAGCATGTCGCCGGTCAGGTGGGTGTGGAAGATGACGCCGGCGACGTTATTCAGCGGGGCGGTGTGCGCATCGAGCGGGTAGCTGCTGATGGGGGTGTTTGCGGCGTTGGTGCGGATGTGCAGGTTGCGTACGCCCATGCGCATGGGCTTGTTGGCGTTGTAGTTGCCGTAGACGGGGGTGGTGTAGCTGCCGACGTGGAACACGCCGGTGTATTCGGTGTGGCCGTTGGCGGTGGTGGGGATGGCGCGGTCGGAGTGCGCGATGACGACGGTTGAGGAGCCGTAGCCGAAGATTTCGACGCGGTGCTTGATGTCGATGAAGGGGTAGGAGACGCGGTAGATGCCGCGGGGTAGTTCTACGGATCCGCCGCCGCGTGCGGCGACAGCGTCAACTGCGCGCTGGATGGCTGCGGTGGAGTCTTTGGCACCGGTGGGGTCTGCGCCGTAGTTGATGGCGTTGATGCTCATGGGCGTATCGGGCATGAGGGGCTCAATTCTTTCGATGGGTACCGCGTTCGGTGCTGAAGGCGGCGTGGTGAGTGAATTGAGTGAATACGGCTGTATGCGGTGAATACGGTGCTGAGTGAGTACGGTGCTGCGTGGGTGCAGTGTTGAGTTTGTGTGGTGCGGTGTGTTGGGCGCATTTCTGCGGATGTGTTGGCGTGTGCGAGTCTGTGCACCGGCAGACCTGCCTCCCTGCTCAAGGGTACCGCATTGGGCGTGTGGAGGCGATGACCGGGCACTGTGATGCCTGCTCCCCTACCCCGTTTTTCTACAGTTTTTCGGCTGTTTTGGGTGCGGGTTAAACGCCGAGGGGCGGGGATTACTCCCCGCCCCTCAAGCGTATGGGTTTTAAGATTTTGTGATCACGAGCCTCAGCTCGCAGAGTCTAACCCTTGAGGGTTAGCCCATGAACACGCCGTTGCCGCGCTTCTCCAGCTGCTTCGGCGCGAAAGTCGCGTGGCGGATGTGGTCCACCTCGATGAGCACGTTATCGCCCATAGCACCGGTCACGTGAACACGGCGGCCGATCATATTGTTCTCACCAATACGGTCATCCTTCGCGGACGCAGTCGTAATGTGCATATCGCGAATGTTGTTCTCAATGTAGAAACCGTACAGGGAAGCCTTCGCCCAGCTGTAAGGGTTGTGCGAACGAGGAGCCACGAAGCGGCTACCGCGTGCGTTACGGCCAATGTACCAGTTCGCCGCCTCGTCACCTCGAGCAGCGCCAGTAACAGCGTCCTGGAAGCTCGAAGACTCACCCAGGCAGCCAATGAACTGGTTGTTGCCCCACTCCACGAGCCAGCCGTGACCGGCGTTCTCCTGGGCGGTGCAGCCAATGAACATGTTACGGGTGCCCTGAATGAACCAGCCTGCACCCACGTGGCGGGTCTTCACCTCGTACAGGGCGTTCTTACCCTGGTTGCGCTTGTTGAACCAGCTGGTGGACGCCTCGAACTTGGACTGAGAAGTGTAAATCTCGATGCCCGCGTAGGTGCCGAAGCTCATGTTTGCGTCAGAAACGTCAATCATGGAGAACTTGTTATCTGCCGCACCGGGGGTGTCACCCTCACGGGGGCGCAGCGGGTGGCCGACGGGCTTACCGACCAGCAGGCCCTGACGCAGGGTCTGACGGATGCGCAGCTTGTCAATCTTCATGCCCTGGTCGTCCAGGCCCAGGATCGCAACGCCAATGGCGGTGTCCCAGATTTCGATGTTGGACAGGGTGGGCACTGCGTCCGGCTCACCGGGGTTAGCGTCCGCAATGCGGGTGTGGAAGATGACGCCTGCAACGTTGTCGACGGGCTGGGTGTGCTTCTCCAGGAAAATCTGGTTGCTCTTAGAATCCAGCGGCAGGTTGTACTTGTTGGTGCGGATGAACAGGTCACGCACGCCCATACGCATGGGCTTGTTCTGGTTGGTGCCACCGCTCATGGGGGTGGTGTAGCTACCGGTGTGGAAAACGCCGGTGCATTCGTAGCTACCGTTCTTGGTGGAGGGAATACCCTTGTCGGTGAAAGCGACGATTCGGGTTGCCTGACCGTGGCCGAAGATCTCGACGCGGTGCTTCATTTCGATGAAGGGGTAGGAGACGCGGTACATGCCGCCGGGAATCTCCACGGAGCCGCCGCCCTGCGCAGCAACATCATCGATAGCCTTCTGGATAGCACTAGTGGAGTCTCGTACGCCGGTGGGGTCAGCGTTGTACTTGGAATCGCATACGTTCACGCTCATGATGGTAGCCATGGAGTGTCCTCTTTCTTGGCGGATACAGACAGCGATTAGCGCATAGATGGAATCTAAGCGCGTCATTAGCTGAGTGTATCCAGTTGTGTTTGAGTGAATAAATGGTTTTGAGCTTCCTTCCGGTTGAGTGAGTGAGTCTCTTCCGGTGCGGGATGCGGGCGGGGAGTGAATCCGCTGCATCAATGCTCGTGGGCGGTGTGAGGGAGTGAATCTCAACCATTCCCACATGAGTCATAAATTCTTGCATACAGGATGCAAATCTGTCTAACCCATCGACAAAATATTCTAGGGCAAAATTGGGGCTTTTTCGCCGCTCAACACCCGATAGTGTTGATTGTCTCGCCGGTCACTTTGATGCAATAGAGTGCACATAACCCACAGAAAACCAACTGACCAGTACAAATACCATATTTTGCACACAAATGCACTAGTCAGAGAGTTTTTCGATGAATGCGCGCTATATCACTTCGCAGGCAGGTCATCCAGACTCAAAGAACCCATTAAAACTCCTCATCAGAGGCTTATCTCACAGGCTCAAAGGTCCCCAATAGCACCCGGCGAGGCCCACCAGAGAACCGCAGAGCACCCGCCAGAGAGCCCACTAGGCACCCTGGCGAGCACCCCAGCAGATAGGGTTCAAGCCCCTACTGAACTTCCTTCGCGGAGGCGGCACCCACCACATCCAGGCGCGCATAGCGGCCCGCAAGCCAGGTACAAATCATCAACTGAACCTGATGGAAAATCATGATCGGCAGCATCATCAGACCCAGCGAGCCCGCACCAAAAATAATGATCGCCATCGGCAGACCAGCCGCCAGCGACTTCTTCGAACCGCAGAACTGAATCGTAATACGGTCGGCACGGTTGAAACCCAGACGCTTAGCCAGCTGGTCAGTCAGCCACAGCATGAACACCACAATAATCGCCATGAGCACGACCAGCAGCACGATCTGCCACCACGCCACACGCGTCCACACACCCTGCACCACCGAGGCGGAAAACGCCGAATACACAATCATCATGACCGAGAACTTATCCAGCCACTTGGTCGTCGGCTTCTTGGCGAACTCCCCCACCCAGCGGCGCGTCAACTGACCGAGCACGAACGGCAGGAACAGCTGAATGGCGATGTCCAGGAAGACCGTTCCAGAGAACTCAATATGCCCCGTGTTCATCAGCAGCATGGCGAGCAGCGGGGTCGCCACCACGCCCACAATCGAAGAGAGCGAAGCACTCACAATCGCCGCCGCCACGTTACCGCCCGCAATCGAGGTAAACGCGATAGAAGCCTGCACGGTCGAGGGCACAAGGGTCAAGAACAGAATGCCCATGTACAGCCCATCACCGAGCACAAAACGCAGCGGGGAGAGCGCCAAACCGACCAGGGGGAACAGCACGAACGTGCAGCTCAAAATCATCAGGTGCAGACGCCAGTGGGTCAGGCCGCGAATAGCCTCCGCGGTGGAGAGGCGGGCGCCGTACAGGTAGAACAGCAGGGCGACCGCGAACTTCGTTCCGGTACTGAACCATTCGGCGAAGTCGCCGCGCGCAGGCACGATAATGGCGAGGATGACCGCGGTAATGAGCATGGTCAGTAGCGGGTCGAGTTTGATGGAGCGAAGTGATGAAAGCATGGTTTCCATTCTATGACCGCACCCCGCGGCGGATGCTGGGGCGGGCGCATCTTCTCACCTGGGGGTCACACGGGATGCTCAGGAGTGCGCAGGAGGCGGTTAACAGCCGAACCCGCCGGAGTGCCTTAGCACCCCGACGGGTTCGTGAAAGGTTATTGAGCTGTGCGGCTCAGATGAGGCGGTCAGAGGAGGCTCAGCGGCTACTTCTTGTCGCCGTCGAAGCCGTAACCGTACGAGCCGCCCTCAGAGGAGTTGTTGCCGTACTGGCCGTAACCATACTGCTCGGGCTGGCCATTAGGCTGACCGGCAGAGGGCTGCTCAGGTGCGGGCTGGCCTGCACCATTCTGGCCTGCACCGTTCTGGCCAGCGGCAGGCTGACCGAAGCCGGGCTGCTGACCGTAAGACGGCTGACCCGGTGCGGGCGCCTGCGGGCCACCGGGAGCACCCGGTGCCGGCATGCCACCGGCGGCTGCGTACGCATCCCAACGCTGGCCGTGGAAGGCACGAGCCTGCTCGGTGAGCCAGCCAGCAAACAGGGTCGAGTTCGCGTCGAACTCGGGGGCGTTCTCGGGCTTGGGGTACACGTCCACGGTCTCCAGGGTGTGGTCAGCCCACGCGTCCTGGTGCTCACGCATGAACTCGGTGGACTGAATCGGGTCAGGCCACATGTGTACCGGCTCAGACGCCGGAATCAGAACCGGAACGCGCGGTGCGGTCTCCTTGACCGGGTTCTCCGTCGGACGCCAGAACAGGCGGCCGGGCTGGGTGCGGTCACGCAGCGCGTGCGCACGCCAGGTGAGAATGGGGTGGCTTGCCAGCAGGTTCACGTACCAGACGGCAAGGCCGCGGTCGGTCACCGCACGGTCGGCAAGCTCATCGAAGTTGACCTGCTTGTTCAGGTACTTACCCGCCGCAAGCACCTTGACAGCACCCTCAGCGCCCTCGGGGCAGAAGCGGTAGCCGAAGTTGTCGGCGGTGTACTCCTGCGAGCGGGACAGCGCACTCGACAGCACCGGAATCTGGTTGAACAGCGTAGTGAAAATCAGACGGAAATAGCCGACGTGACCTGCGGCGATGTGGCCAACCTCGTGGCCAATAATGAAGCGCAGCGCCTGCGGGTCACGGGACTTACCACCGATTTCGAACAGGTCGGAGTACAGGCAGATGTAGCGGCGGAAACCGTGACCTGCCGCGAAAGCGTTCATGGTGCCGTTACCGAGGATGACGTACGCATCCGGCACACGGCGCAGGCCCGCAGCCTCAGCTGCTTCGGCGAGCATCTGGTACGCCTCGGGGAACTGGGTCGGGGTGATGCGCACACCGTGAACACGCTGCTGTGCGTAGTAGATTGCACGAACGATGAAGACGGCAATCGGGCCCAGGATGAGCAGACCAACCGTCTGGAAAATCAGGTCTTCCAGGCTCGCGGAGGTGCTACCGGAAGAAGGTACTCGAACCGAACCTTCACCGGTAGAGCTGAAGACGTAACGCATCATCGAGCTGAACAGGTCGGCAAGCGCCATGAACAGCACAATGTAGCCGACCGCGGTGACCGCGTAGGCGGCGACCAGCCACGGAATTTCGGAGGGGTGACGCAGCGCGTGCAGCACCTTCGGCGGCAGCATCGACTGGTAGGCGAAGAGCTTCGGCTGGGGCAGGGGGCTGACCGGCTTCTGGCGCTCGTCTTCGGGGAGCCAGCCGGCGGAGAGGTCCTGCGGGAGGGGCTCACCGGGGGCACGGAATGCCTGCTGGCCGGGCTGGGCGTTGAACTGTCCGCCGGGCTGCTGGTGGTTTTCAGGGGGTTGAGTCATGTCTCGTCCGCTTCGTATCGAGTGTTATCTGATTCCACTCTATCGTTTTTGGGCATGTACTAGTGAATGTGAATGCGCTTTTTCTCATAGAATGCCCATTCGCGACGCTACAGCACGCCCCAGCATCGGAATACACCGCGCCGGAATACACAGCGCCGGGGCGCGCAGTGCAGAGACTCAGGGACACACAGTGCAGGGGGCGCACCGCCTTGCGGGCATAAGTAATCCGCCGCGGCACCCATACGGAATGGGTACCACGGCGGATTACTTTACGCTGAGCCGCCTATACGGCGGGGTGCGTGGGACTTAGAGGCTCTTGACGAGTTCCTCGGTAGCCTCAGCGATAGCCTTCTCCTCGTTGGTGGGGATGACCAGCACCTTGATTGCGGAGTCCTCGGTGGAAATCACGCGCGGCTCGGGGGAACGCTTAGCGTTCTCTTCCTCGTTGTACTTGATGCCGAGAGCGCCGAGGCGGTCCAGGACCAGCTTGCGGAAGTCGCCGGAGTTCTCGCCGATACCTGCGGTGAAGATCAGTGCCTGCGCGCCGCCAACAACCAGGTTGTAGCCGCCAATGTACTTCATCAGGCGGTAGGAGGTCATGTCCAGTGCGAGCTGTGCACGCTCGTCGCCGGACTGTGCAGCCTCAACGACCTTACGCATGTCGTTGGAGCCAGCCAGTGCGAGCAGGCCGGACTCCTTGTTCAGGATGGTGTCCAGGCGTTCACCGTCAATGCCCTCACGAATCAGGATGGTGGTCAGTGCCGAGGGGTCGATGTCGCCGGAGCGGGTGCCCATAATCAGGCCAGCCAGCGGGGTGTAGCCCATGGAGGTGTCGACGGACTTGCCGCCCTTCACAGCGGTCACGGACGCGCCGTTACCGAGGTGAGCAACGATGCCGTTGAACTCGTCGCGTGCAATGCCGAGCATGTCAGCTGCAACGTGGGAGACGTACTCGTGGCTGGTGCCGTGGAAGCCGTAGCGGCGGATGCTGTACTTGTCAGCCAGGTCGTAGGGGATCGCGTAGCGCCATGCTTCTTCGGGCATGGTGGAGTGGAACGCGGTGTCGAAGATAGCAACCTGCGGCAGGGAGGGCCACTTGTGCATTGCTGCGCGCATGCCCTGAGCGTGTGCGGGGTTGTGCAGCGGTGCCAGCGGGGAGAGGTCGTCGATCTGCTGGACAACTTCCTCGGTGAGCAGGGCGGGGTGGGTGAACTTCTCTGCACCCTGCACCACGCGGTGGCCGACTGCCTGCAGCTCACGGCCTGCCAGGACGGGCTCAAGCTTCTCAGACATGATGTCGAATGCGACTTCGTGGTTGGGCACGTCGGTGCCGATGTTTTCGACGAGGCCGGAGGTCAGCATCTGCTCTGCCTCGGGCAGGGAGGTGTCACGCACCTGGTACTTCAGGGAGGAAGAACCGGCGTTCACAACGAGAATAAGCATGAAAGTATCTTCTTTCGTAGTTTTCTTTTCGTTCCATTCTCGCACTTTTCGAGCCTGCGTGCGAGACGGTCCCGACTGTGTTTTTAGCGGGGGTTTTTATCGCGGGCGGTATCAGGGCATTATCGGGGGCAGGAGGGGCGGGTTTGGTGGGGCACGCCAGTTCCACATTCTTCAGTTTTCACAAATGGTGTTGTGAATAGCTACCATCGACATAACGCAGAAGACCACCCCACCTAGGCAATCTTCTTCAGCAAGACTCCCTTCAAATAGCGTGCTGATAGGCTACAAATCTACTCAACTGCAGAAGCATTACGAACGCTGCTTCAGCTACCGCACCCTCTATCGCCGCCCGCCCTGCATACATGTTTAAAAGTGTGCTACTATATAAATCGCATCAGAAAAGATGCGAGCATACATCTCTTCTACGTATACTCCAATCTGCCTGGTGCAGCAATGCCACACCAGGCGAGTAAGGAGATTCAGCAGTAGCGGACACGATAGTCGCCACTGCAGAACCTCATATGAATAGATACGAGCGCACAACTTGGATGGCCGTCCTAGAGCGCTCAGAATACTTAGTACAGGGTCGGACCCTGCCCATAAAACTTCTTCCGCAGACGTTGCAGGTAGCTACAAAATCTGCGCAGAGAGCAGGGCAGTGTCCACCCTTTTTTCAATACCCCATTACCACTACGCATGCGCTTATGCATACCTATAGCAACACGCACACTAGTGCAGACATAGCTCAGGATGAGTAATACCGCTCGAGCAGTCAGCCCCAACGGCATCATCAAGCTGGTAAGCCGCAGAGCAATACTTGCGTAGTCTAGCCACCAGATAAGACCCGTAGCCTCATTCAGAGTCATTACAAGACGGATCAGAATCAAAAGATCGCCAAGCACCGTCAGGAAAATCTTAATCTCATCCGGCACCGGGGCATATGCGCCAAGCCGAAGACAGGTAGCTATATAATCAATCCACCCCACCAGGTCGGCAGGCCTCCTCACGAGCATCACCAAGCTCGCCAAAGCCAGAATCATCAACATCATTTTTACGATGCTCCAATCTGCCTGGTGCAGCAATGCCACACCAGGCGAGTAAGGAGATTCAGCAGTAGCGGACACGATAGTCGCTACTGCAGAACCTCATATGAATAGATACGAGCGCACAACTTGGATGGCCGTCCTAGAGCGCTCAGAATACTTAGTACAGGGTCGGACCCTGCATACAGAAGACCCTCAAAAGAGTTTCTCCCATTCAGCTATTATATCGGAGCTTATGGAATACACCGCACTCGATCGTCACGATAAGATAGCAAAATCCATTCCTAATCGACTCATGAGGCATGATATGACTGCATGTAGAATTTCGGGTCAGACTATAGCAATGAGGGACAAATCCTCGCGGGCACCAAGGTTTCACGTGAAACCTTGGTGCCCGCAAACTGGATGAGGCAAAGGACGCCAACAGTGCTGTCCCTCAGGCGTTCGAGCTCAAGGAAGACGACTCGTACTTCTCCAATGAGGAAGACTTCCAGCGTTGGATGGAGGAGTACTCCCCCGCCCTGGCACGCGTCATCGCGCTGGAGCCGTCCTGGGCTGAGCCGAACTTCATTCCGATGCTCTCGCGTGCACTGGTGCCGGTGCACAAGGCGACTCGTGTGGAGCCGTTCATGCGTGAGGATATTCTCTCGCGTGCTCTGGCATCTGTGTTGGCTTCGGTTGAGGATGCGGGTGTGCGTGAGTCGGTTCGTCGTGAGCTGACTAAGCGCACCTACTAACACCGGGTTCTGGTACGGAAAGAACAGCGGCTAAACACACGGATGTCCGCCACCTCACTGGGTGGCGGACATCCGTTTTTAATGACCTAACCGGGCATCTGCCCGAGATGTTTTAGCACCCTGACTAGGCGTCACGCGGCACAGTAATGATGCCAAACAGCTGATGCAGCTCCTCCGGATGCACCTCAAAGTATCCGCAATCCGGGCCGCTAAACATGGAACTCTGGTTCCAGCCACAGCTCTACACCGCCAGGGATACCGAGAACTACAAGGTCATCACCGTGTAGGCTGTGAACATTTACCACGCACGGTTGCCCAGCAGGCTTGAATGCCTCAGCTTCAAATCGATACGCCTGGACCCGAAAGCTTTCGTTCTCAAACCAGCATGCGTACATCACACCGTCGGGGCTCAATACAATCTCATCCGCCTCGGGTAAGTCCAGCGGTGTCGCCTCGCGGTCAGGTGTGCACAGTGTGGTGCCTTACTCGTTCAGAAGTGCCACCGACGAATCGGTCCAGGCTATGGGTTTGGCCCTATAGATTCGCATTTCGTCCTCGATAGTTCTTGGAGAAAAACGTAGTACTTGGGTCAGCTCACGCATCTAAATTCACCACTTCTTTGAAACGATCAAGGTTAGAGCGCGAGTGAAGGACAATCACAACCTGCTTGTCACTGCCCTCGATAGCGCACGCCATCGATTCGAGCTCAGCGCGCTCCTCTGACGGAGTGAGACCCTTCAAGGTCTCATCAAGCAACACAAGCCGGGCAGCGCCGTCACGTAACACGGAACGCGCAAGCATGAGCCCGCTCGAATTCGATGCTTCAGATGCGAACGGATCGATATCTGGTACGATTACCACTTCGCCTTGGGGATACCGGCGGTATAGAGCATCAAGCATGACGGACTTCCCCGCGCCAGTTGGTCCAATCAAGGCAACCATAGAACACCCAGAGTCAAGAACGCTCTCAAGCAGAGCCAGGTCAGCAGACCGCACGGGCGGATAAGAACGGTCGGCCCGGTACTCTTCAAGCATCCGAACACGCTCCGCAGTCAAGCTGACTACACCAACCTGTTGCAGCGTCTCCACCGTAGATTGGATGCCAGATGACAGAGTTACTGCAAAATATATTACGACCGCGGGAGCAACCACTGAGTTCGATCCTTCGACCATCAGTGCCAATACCACTGCAGAAACATTCAGTGACGACACAAGCAACTGGATCAGTCCCGTACGCAGTGCGTAGGCGTTCGCCAACTGAATCGAGCTGCTGACGTATGCAGCCTCCGAATGAGCGTAGGCTTCTTCTCCAGCCCGACGCAGCCCTGCACTGACGGGCACAGCATGTAAGCCAGCCTGGGCACCAACCACCCCGATGAAGTCACCTCGGCGATTGGCAGCCGTCGTCGAGGCAGGGAGAATCCACTTTGAACCCTGACGCATAGCAAGCATCGCTAGGGGTGCTACCGCCAACACAGCGATTATGAACAGCGGGGCGCCGGCCACTGCGCCTCCGATGAGCATAAAGGTCTGTAGAATGACCATAAATACCGAACCCAGGGCGCTAGGCACCGACATCTGAAGGTCGGAGAAGTCTTCACCCATCCGCCCCATGACCGCACCGCTTGTTCTAGGACTAGCGAATCGATCGAGCCTGCGTATAACCCGGTCATGCAAATCGCTCAGCCTAGCGATGGGAGCCCAGTAGAGCGGGCCAAAGAACATGACGGACCCAACAATTGCTGCCAGTGCGCAAGCAGCTGACACTCCAGCAACCTGAGCAGACAGCCCATCACTGTGAGCAATCGTCATTGCAAAAGCAACTTCGGATCCGCTCAAGAGTAGGGCGCCACACGTAATCCACACCAAATGCGGTCCAAACAACAACAGGGCCGATCGTCGGAATGTGGCACGCTTCGGCTCAGGGTCAGGAAGGTCCTGTCCCTCGCTCACCTCCATCGAACCAGCATCTGCCTCCTTAACTGCCCCGGGGCTATGAGCCTGCAACTCAAGAGGGTCTACCCTCGCATCATTGCCGGGGGTGAAGGCACTCGGTACGTACTCCTCCGAGCTTGCCAGAAGTGTGCACGTTGGCACGCACTCTAAGATCCTCTCGGCAACCACTTCTCGTGTTACAGGATCAAGCGCTGCGAACGTATCGTCCAAAATTAGCCAGTCCGGTTTGTCTGCCAAACGATAGCGACAGCAGCACGGTGTCTCTCTCCTGACGACAAGGTTGTTGCGTCTTGCCAGAACCGCCCGATCACATCCTCAGTGAGCCCCATACCTAAAGCGAGGCTAGTGAACCGGGATACCTGATGTGGCGAAGCAGAAGCTCGCCACGCTGACAACACCGAATGGGACACTTCCGGGTTGCGTGGTACGAAAGCAGAATCGGGGGTGGTCACGGATGTGCGCAATGCTTCAGCGCGCTCAGACGTAGATGCAAGCACCTCTCTAGAATTTGAAGGCTGCCCCACCAAGTCCTGCTGTTTAACCGTGCAATTTGGAGACGACTCGAGCTTGTCGAGCTCACGCATCATTGGCACAGCGAGCCGAATAACCCGATAGTTTACGATGTTGTTCTGCACCGCTGCGTACAGGTAGCGGGCTGCCAAAATAATTCCAATACCGAAATGAGCGGATGGCCAGAGCCACGCGCCGAGAACCGCAACCACAGCGAGCACCGCAGTTAGTGCTCCCCGTTCAAGGAATCCATTCAGGACCTGCAACGGGACCCGTCTGCGCAGAAGCTGCTCTTCGGTGTTTCGGATGCTAGCGACCTTGTCCAGGGCGGTACCCCAGCTGGGGATGCTTTTCCCTCGAGGCAGCGCGTTTGCTACACGCTGGATCCACTGCCTACGCTCTCCCTCTAGAGCGACGTACTGTTCCCATAGTCGGCCCACCAAGTTGATGAGACGGACGCTGACGAATACCAATCCAGTGATGAGCAACGCAGCGATTGCGCCGCTTGCACCATATAGCGCGAGCGAAGCCGCGAGAAAGGCAATAATCTGAACGGTTGAAACGGCGAAATCAACAACGAAGGCAAACTGGCTGATCTGTCCTGGGTATGTGAGAACATGTCCGTGAGCTTCCGGCGGATGGGATGACCTACTAAAGATGTCCCGGAAACGGCGGTATGTGAGCTGTCGAACCGCGATCGTGAGAATAAGCTCTTGGCGTTCCTTCACCCAGTACCCTAGGCTTTCAGCCAGGAAAGCGAAGATGAGTAACCAAATAGCACTGCCTGGGGTCCTCTCACCTGACGTTACCTGGCCGATACCTGCCGTAATCATCAGAGCCCCTGCAACATTCAGTAGGCCAGCGGTGAAGACGGTGAAACTCGTGCTCGTTGGCGCGAATACCAAAGCAAGCCAGCGGATCCGTCTCGGCAGGTTCCGCGCTATCCTTTGATAGCGCACATACAAGTGCTCGATGGGCATGTCTCTCAGATGCAGGCTAGGAGCGCTCTGTGCTTCGCCCCGTCGCTTGTGATTAATCACCATTATGTTTCCAGTCATTCGGTATTCGAGTTCAGGTGTACGGCCTCGTTAATAAGTTCGTCGTTCGGAAAACGGGCTTGGAGGTCGTTGAGAGCTAGGTCGTTGAGAGCTACCTGGACATCTATGCTCGGATCGAGCTCAACCGTGCGTCCTGCCTCTACCGCTACTTCCTCAAAACGGCCCATATCGCTCAAGAACGACGCGAAATCCTGGTGATATTCGGCGAACTCTGGGTCCATCGCGATAGCCTCTCTGAACAGTCGCTCCGCCTCTTGAAATCCCCCGTTGACTTCACAACTCGGGCCAAATTCGATGTAAGCACTGTGTGATGCAGTCTATAATGAACAGCCAACGTCGGCTGAGATGTTACCTTCTCGGGCATGCACTGAAAGAGGGTACGGGACAAATATACAATAATTTGACCAAAATCCAACATATAAGCGTGTCTGTCGGGCTCATCCCCACACACATCCCCACACACGCGGGGAAAATTTCCTCCGGGGCCGCCGGTAAGAGTATAAATAAGGCTCCTCACCGCGCATGCGGGAAAACCTGGAGATGTGCGCTGGGACGCTAAGTATGCTGGGCTCATCCCCGCGCATGACTGAAACGGTTGCGGGGGTAGGTATAACCTCCGTATAGTGGGGGTTGTCAGGATAAAACGATAGTTACCGCCCTCTGGGGCCCAGGGATGAAGGCGCCAAGATATGAAAGCTGGAGGACTCCGGCCGTTCTTGGCGATCCTGACGCATGAAGGCACCCTCAAGGGGTGCCTTTTCTGTTTAACTACAGCTCAGGGGAGGGGACGCACTCTGGTGCGGCCCCTCCCCTGTTTCTTTATGCTCGTGGGCTATTCTTCGTCGTCATCAACGGCGGGCAAGCCCAGCAGGGCGGTTCCCGCCTCGGTGAGGGACCAGCGCATCGTACGGCCAGCCTTCACGCCCTCAACAAGCCCAAGCCCCTGCAGCAGTTTGAGCCTATCGCGCAGAGTCGGCGCCGTAACCCCCAGCGCCTCCTGCAGCTCGCTTGAGGTGGGGGCGACTGGCGCACGGAAAATCTGCACCTGCCCCAGCAGGTACAGCAGCCGCAGAACATCATCAAGCTTCTTCGAAGTCAGCCCGGGGGTGCCACCCGTCCAGGTGCGGCTGCCCTCCAGCTCAGCGATACGCCCGCCAAGGGCACGCCACGCACGGTCGCGTGAGTCCAGTTCGTCTACCAGGTGCTCCTGAGCCTGCTCGATCAGCCCCAGAAAAACGTGCAGAAAACCGGTCACCTCACCGTAGTTGAGGGGTTCTTCCGCCGCGCTAAACGCCTTGTAGTAGCGGCTCTTCTGAATGTTGAGCGTACTCGGCAGGGTGAGGGTCGTCAGCCGGGTGAGCGTCTGCCCCAGGTGGGCTACCAGCAGGTACCTGCCCAGGCGGCCGTTGCCGTCGTAGAAAGGGTGCGTGTATTCCACCATGAAATGCGCGGCGATTGCGGAGAATAGCGCCGGCACGTTCGGGTTGAGGGCGTGGTTGAGAGCCGCCTGCACGTTGGCGATGATGGTTGCTTCGCTGTCGGGGGCGCGGTGAATTTCGCGGGTGTTGTCGTGAATAACCACGGGTTTAGTACGGAATAGAGCCCCGTCTGGGCGGTCCTCTTCCGCGAGGTGCCCTTCGAGTAGCGTGTCGTAGAGGCTGCGCACCTGCTCGACTGTGGCGGGTGGGCGGCCTGCCCCCAGGTCCTTGAGGAGGTTCACGAATTCGACGGCGCGCTTAGCGCGGGGGTCCTCGCTGTCTCCGGAGGTGAGTGCCTCAGAGATGAGCTGGCGTGTGGTGTGCACGCCTTCGATACGGTCGGACGCCACGATGCTGCGTACTGCCAGGTCGAGTAGGTAGCTTTGCATGGCGATGCTGGGCAGTTGGGAGCTCAGCTGCTCGATGTGCCGTTCACGGCGCATGATGCGTTCGAAGGCTACGAGCGCAGTGCGGTCTGCCAGGTAGAACATGGGGTGCTCCCCTACCGTGAATTCGTTGAGGAGGTAGGTGGAGTGGCCGTTGCGGCGTGCCTGCAGTTCCTCCTGTACGGCAGCTTCGCCGCGTTCGTGGAAGATGCTTTTGAGGGTGCGGTACCTTGTGCCGGTGGTGTTCACCTGTGCCCTCCTTAATAGTGTAAAAAATCGCGGTTTTTTCATTATCCTCCCGATTTCCAGGAAATAGTGAAAAAATCCGCGATTTCTTTCATAATCCAAGTCACATATAGGTATTTTGGGTGCTAGGAAGGCTCCCGAACACCCTCACTACACCCGCTAAAGCACCTCGGGGTGGACCGCCACCTCCACGGCGGCAGGCAGCACGCGCGCGCTAATACGGTACGCCGACGGCGCCGGATCACCATCCACCTCAACCGGCTGCGCACCATCCGGGAACTCCAACACCACCTCAGACCCCACCAGGTGGCGAATCACCGGCAGCTCAATGCGCGGCGAACCCAAAATCGTGCGGCGCGTAACCTTCGCCATCAGCAGCCCCCACTCCACCAGGTCACGCGGCGACGCCACAATCACCTCAAGATTACCGTCATTCACATCCGTCATATCCGCCAGGCGAATACCACCCTGCAGGCGACCACAATTCGCGATCAGCACCGACCGCATCGGCAGAGTACGAGGCTCCCCACCGTCCACGCTAATACGCACCGGGTGCGACCTGCCCAGCATATGCTTCATGCCGGACTGCACGTACGCAACCCAACCGAACTTCGCCTTAATCTCCTCGTTCGTATCATTCATGACAAGCGCATCAAAGCCGGCACCACTCATCACAAAGAACGTGTGTTCGGTTTCTTCGCCGGGGGTGCTCGTCGTCGTCATCTCAATCGCATCAACGCTCTGACCTGCACCGTTGAGCGCAATATTCACGCACGCCGCCACGTCACTGACCGGAATGTACAGGTTACGCGCCAGCAGGTTACCGGTACCCATCGGCAGAATACCCAGACGCGGCTTGCGTCCCTCATGATGCGCCAGCGCCGCCGCCACAGCACGCACCGTACCGTCACCACCGGCAGCAATCAGCAGGTCAACACCCTCAGCGATCAGCTCACGGGCAGCCTCAGAACCGGGCTCGTCCACGCGGGTGGTGCGCACCAGCGCCTGCGGGTGGCCGTTCGCCGCGAGGATACGTTCCAGGATCTCGACAGCCGCCGCAGCGCCGGGCTTGCTGGGGTTGTACACCACGCCCACGCGCTGTGCCTGCCCGGTGGGCAGGGTCGGCAGAACGCCGAAGGGCGCGCCCAGTTCGATAGCGCGTCGGCGCGCTTCACGGCGGGCACGAGTGACGGAGGCGGTCAGAGCCGCCGCCGCAGAAACACCAAGGAGTTTACGGTAAAGAGGCATAGTTCTTAGACTACCGGGATACGCGAAAACCCGCCCACCGTTTACGCGGTGAGCGGGTTTTTCAGCTGGTTGTGAGATTACTCAGCGGGCGGGGTTTCCCTTATTCAGCGATAGCCGGGATAACCTCGGCACCACCCATGTACGGGCGCAGTGCCTCAGGGATTACCACAGAACCATCAGCCTGCTGGTGAGTCTCCAGGATGGCAACCACCCAGCGAGTCGTCGCCAGGGTACCGTTCAGGGTCGCTACGGAGCGGGTGCGGCCCTTACGCACGTTGCCTGCCTCGTCCACGGTGTCCGGGGTGCGCTCGCGGATGTTCAGGCGGCGCGCCTGGTAGGTGGTGCAGTTCGAGGTGGAGGTCAGCTCGCGGTAGGTGCCCTGGGTGGGGACCCACGCCTCGCAGTCGAACTTGCGGGCTGCGGAGGTGCCCAGGTCGCCTGCGGCGGTGTCAATCACACGGTATGCGAGGCCGCAGCGCTGCAGCATTTCCTCTTCGAGGGACAGCAGCTTCTCGTGCATCTCTTCTGCCTGCTCGACGGGGCAGTAGACGAACATTTCAGCCTTGTTGAACTGGTGCACGCGAATGATGCCGCGGGTGTCCTTACCTGCGGAGCCTGCCTCACGGCGGTAGCAGGAGGACCAGCCCAGGTACTTCTTCGCGCCCTTCTCAAAGTCGAGAATTTCGTCGGTGTGGTAGCCGGCGAGCGCCACCTCGGAGGTGCCGACCAGGTACAGGTCGTCGCGTTCGAGGCGGTAGATTTCGTCGTCGTGCTTGACGTTGAAGCCGGTGCCGTTCATGATTTCGGGGCGGACCAGGGTGGGGGTGGTCATCATGGTGAAGCCGTGCTCGGTTGCGAGGTCGAGCGCCATCCACATGAGTGCCTGTTCGAGGCGTGCTACCTGGCCCTTGAGGAAGTAGAAGCGTGCGCCGGAGACCTTCGCGCCGCGTGCCATGTCGATGCCGTCGACGAGTTCGCCGATTTCGAGGTGGTCGCGCGGTTCGAAGCCTTCGGTGGTGAAGTCGCGGGGGGTGCCGACTTCCTTGACGACTACGTAGTCGTCTTCGCCTCCGACGGGTACGCCGTCGATGATGAGGTTTTCGATGCTGCTGATCAGTTCCTCGTATTCGGCGGTTTTCGCTTCGGAGGCTGCCTTTGCTTCGTTGACGCGGGCTGCGAGTTCCTTCGCCTGTGCGACGAGGGCGGGCTTTTCTTCCTTGGGTGCCTTTGCGACGGTCTTGCCGAAGGCGTTCTGTTCGGCGCGCAGGGTCTCGTATTCGCCGATGAGTGCGCGGCGTGCGGTGTCGGCTTCGAGGATGCGGTCGACGTGGGTTTCGTCCTTGCCGCGTGCTCGCTGGGAGGCGCGGAAGATGTCGGGGTTTTCGCGGAGGAGGTTAATATCAATCACTGTTTTATCCTACCTAATCTTACGGTGGGTTGTGGGCGGGGTTTGCGCTGGTGGGGCGCGGGTAGGTGCGGGGGTGTCTAGCGCGGGGCGGCTGGTGGTGCCGTTAGTGGCGCTGCAGCTGTGCGGGGCGACCGTTCGGGAAGAGCGACTCAACCCATTCGTGTGCGGCGTCGAAGGAGCCGTCGGAGTGGATGGCGTCGACTTCGGTGTTTTCGTGGTCGGCGCGCGGGTAGGAGCCGAGGAATTTCAGCGTCGGGGAGACGCGGTGCAGGCCGCGCAGGGCGTCGCGCATGCGCGCCTCGTAGATGTGGCCGTCGGCGTCGATGCTGAACGAGTAGGAGCCCATGCCTTCGCCGGTGGGGCGCGATTCGATGCGGGAGAGGTTCACGCCACGCACGGAGAACTGTTCGAGCAGTTCGAGCAGGGCGCCGGCGCGGTTGGCGGGCAGCGGCACGGTCAGGGTGGTCTTATCGGAGCCGGTCGGTTCGGGGATGTCGGCGGTGCGGGAGAGCAGCACGAAGCGGGTCACGGCGTTCTTGTTGTCGCCGATGTTGTCCTGCAGTACGTGCAGTTCCGGGTGGTAGTTCAGCAGCGCCGGGAGAGCAGATTGCCGCATCGTAGGTGCAGCCCTCTTCGAGCAGGCCGACAGCCGCCGCGGCGGTGGAGGAGCCGGGCAGGTAGGCGGCGGTGGGTACGTTCTCCTGCGCCCAGCCGCGCACCTGCGCCCAGGCGTGCGAGTGGGTGGAGATGGTCTTGACGTCTTCAATGCTGATGGGCTTCGCGGCGACCAGCACGAAGCGGATCGGCACGAGCACCTCGCGGATAATGCGTACACCCTCGCTGGCTGCGATAGCGTCCAGGGTGGCGCTCACGCCGCCCTCCACGGAGTTTTCGATGGGCACCATGGCGGCGTCCGCCTCGCCCGCGTTCAGGCGTGCGAGCGCGTCGGGCACGCTGGTGGCGGGGATCCGTTCGGCGTCGGATGCGCCGGGGACGCTCAACAGGGCGGATTCGGTGAAGGTGCCGGAGGGGCCAAGGTAGGTGTATCGCATGCCACTATAGTAGCGTCTGCTGTGGAGGGGGCGCCGAATTCGGTGATAGGTTACGGTCTTTGGCGGTAGTTAAAAGACCCCACCAAAGTCACTAACCTATGGTCGAAAAACTTAGGTCATTACTGAAAGACCTAAGCCACCACCGAAAACCCAGGCAACAGCTGAAACCGCTACCTCACGAACTGGCGTACCCGCGCGGTGTCCCAGTACTGCGCGGGCACGCCTCCACCCATAAGCTCACGGGCGATAGCGGCAGCCTGCACGGAACCAGCCTCGGGCAGGGGCGCGTGCGAGCCAGCAATAATGACGTTGCCGCGGCGGCGGCCCTTCAACATTGCCGAATCCGCCACAATGCACACGTATTCGAACACCTCAAGCAGGGCGGACGCCTCCGCGCGGGCACCGGTCAGCGCCGGCCCGTCACCGCAATTGAGGATGTACAGGCCACCGGGTGCCAGCGACTCGGCGACGGTGCGGGTGAACTCGACGGTGGTGAGCGCCTCGGGCGTGGTGTCCCCGGCGAATACGTCACGAATCAGCACGTCGCGGGATGCGGGCGCGAAGGTCGCGGTGACGGCGCCCGCCTCACCCACGCGAATCTTCACGCGCGGTGCCTTGGGGATGTCGAACCAGGCGCGCACATACTCGGCGAGCTTGGCATCCAGCTCAACGACCGTGTTGCGGCTGGTCGGGTACAGGTCGGCAAAATAGCGCGCCATGGAGCACGCGCCGCCGCCCAGGTGGGTGATGCGCAGCTTCGCGGCGTCCAGGTGCTCTGCCACGTGGGAGGAGACGACCGCCGCGATCCAGCGCATGTACTCAAAATCCAGCTGGCGGGGCTCACCCACAATCACGTGGGAAGACTGCACACCATTAATGAGTAGCAGCCAGCCGTCGGCATGGTAGCCGTCAGGGACCAGCTCCGCCTCACCCGTGGAGATGGGGTACACGCCTGCCGCCGCGCCCTGCACGGGGGTGTTCTCGGTATCGTCGATGCGGTTCTTCTGCTGCTTCTGCGCCTTTTGGGACTTCTTGGGTGCCCTGCTCTTTTTCGCCATACCCACTAGCCTAGCCGACAGCCCGCACGCCCCTAGCGTACGCACCCGCAAGGAACCGCCTCCACAGGGGCCAGCTGAGTAGACTAGAACCCATGGGATTTGTATGTCAGGGCCGCTACGCGCTCGCACCAATTGAACCGACCGACGCCGAAAAATACGTCAACCTGCAGCTGAACTGCATGGAGCAAACCTACGACCCGATCTACTTCGACGCGCTCGGGGAAAGCTTCACCGCCCGCCACCGCGCCGAACGCAACGAATACCTCGAAGACTTCCACCGCCACCTCGCCTCCCCCACCGTGCGCGGCTTCTTCGCCTATGAGGTGCCCGGCTGGACCCCCGACGGCGGGCTCTCCTGCTCCATCGGCGCCCGCATCAACTGGGATAAGCCGGTCGGCCTGGCGCTCTCCCTGTGCGAGCCCTCCTCCTGGGAACTCGAACGCGCCGACAACCTCCCCGAACTGCCCGCAGGCACCCGCAAACTCGTGCACCTGTACACCCTCAACCACACGCACGGCACCGGGCCTCGGTCAGGCACTCTACGAGATCCGTCATCTACCCGGACGAAAACTCCTACCTGTGGGTCATGGCAGAAAACGAACGAGCGCTCTCCTTCTACGAGCGGCTCGGCTACCAGCGCAACGAGCGTCGAATTTGCAGGCACGCGGCATCTGGGCACCCGGACGCAGCGTACGATACGCGCGCATCCTCAACCCCTAAACGCCACACCCCAACAGGGAAACAGCCCGTCCACATGACGCAGCGCACCGCACACCCTGTTAGGCGCCACCCCCACAACGCCTTAAGATAGAAGAGACCTATAAGCTCGACGCACCCGCGCACAGGAGCACATACACCCCTGCACAACCGCGGGACCCAGCGCCGAACATCGCATAGAAGGACAGTAAAACAATGACCACCGGTCTTTACCTCTCCGCTATGTCCCAGAACTCGGGCAAGTCCCTCGTAGCCCTGGGTCTAGCAGACTCCCTCATCAAGCGCGCAGACCGCGTCGGCTTCTTCCGCCCCGTATTCGACGGCGCAACCATCGCCGACGACCCCATGGCACGCCTCATCCGTGAACACTTCGGCCTGACCGAAGAGCAGGTCGGCGGCGCAGTCTCCATGACCGACGCACTCGCACTCATCGCAGACGGCGACACCGAAGAAATCTCCGCACGCGCGGTCTCCGCCTACGAGAAGGTCGCTGCAAACAGCGACGTCGTAATCGTTGACGGCGTCTACCTGCCCGCCAACGCGCTCTCAGTCGAATTCGACCTGAACGTCCAGATCGCCCGTGACCTTGGCCTGCCCGTCGTCGCAATCGTCGGCGCACAGGAAGAAACCGTCGAAGAAGCAGTCACCGCAGTCGACGTGGCACGCACCGAACTGCTCGCCTCCAAGGTAGACCTGCTCGCAATCATCGTCAGCCGGGCAGAACCCGAACTGCGCGACGAAATCGAAAAGTCCGTCAAGCGCGGCGACGCAAACCTGCCCGTCTACGTACTGCCCGAAATCCCCGAACTGAACGCACCCACCGTCGGTGAAGTTGCCGAAGCCCTCAAGCTCGACACCGAAGGCATCAAGGCAGAAGACCTCAGCCGCGACATCCACGGCATCAAGGTCGCAGCAATGAACGTCTCCAACTTCCTCAACCAGTTCGTCGACGGCGACTTCGTCATCGTCCCCGGCGACCGTGCAGACATCGTCGCAGCAACCCTCGCATCCGCACTGGCACCGACCTTCCCCGCACCCTCCGGCGTGCTGCTCACCGGCGGTCTGGACGCACTGCCCGGCAAGAACACCGCAGTCGGCTCCCTCATCGACAACGCGCCGTTCCCCGTGCTGTCCACCACCAAGGACACCTTCAAGTCTGCACGCGCAGTCTCCCGCGTCCGCGGCACCCTCGAAAGCGGCCACCAGCGCAAGCTCGCAGCGGCAATGGGCGGTTGGGACGAGCACGTCAACAAGGACGAACTGCTGGCACGCCTCGAAATTGAGCGCCCCGCATCCATGACCCCGCTGCGCTTCCTGCACAACCTCATCGAGACCGCACGCGCAAACCGCCGCTCCGTGGTCCTGCCCGAGGGTTACGACGTGCGTATCCTGCGTGCATCCGAAATCATTGCACGCCGCGACTTCTGCGACCTGATCCTGCTCGGCAACCCCGCCAAGATCGCAGAGATCTGCCGGGCCGAAGGTATCGAACTGCCCAGCACCATTCGTATCATCGACATCGAAAACAACGAGTACACCGAGGACTTCGCAGCAACCTACGCTGAGCTGCGTGCACACAAGGGCGTCACCATTGAGGCTGCTCGCGAGCGCATGACCGACCCCTCGTACTTCGGCACCATGCTCGTCTACAAGGGCATCGCCGACGGCATGGTTTCCGGTGCAGTGAACACCACCGCGAACACCATCCGCCCCTCGCTCGAGTTCATCAAGACCCGCCCCGGCACCAAGATCGTCTCCTCCGTCTTCCTCATGCTGATGGAAGACCGCGTTCTGGTCTACGGCGACTGCGCAGTGAACCCGAACCCCAACGCAGAGCAGCTCGCCGACATCGCGAAGGCATCCGCAGAGACTGCACGCCAGTTCGGCGTCACCCCCAAGGTTGCTATGCTGTCCTACTCGACCGGCACCTCCGGCGCTGGCGCAGACGTGGACGTTGTGCGTGAGGCAACCGAGCTCGTGCGCGCCTCGAACCCCGACTTCGCGGTTGAGGGCCCGATCCAGTACGACGCTGCTTCGAACATGTCCATTGCGTCGACCAAGCTGCCCGGCAGCGAGGTCGCTGGTCAGGCTACCGTGTTCGTCTTCCCCGACCTGAACACCGGTAACAACACCTACAAGGCTGTTCAGCAGTCTTCGGGTGCTGCCGCTGTGGGCCCGGTTCTGCAGGGTCTGCGTAAGCCCGTGAACGACCTGTCGCGCGGTACCACCGTTGAGGACATCATCAACACCGTTGCGATCACCGCAATTCAGGCACAGAGCCTGTAAGGTGCACGCGGCGCTGTAGCGTGAAGGCTGCGGCATTCCGTTGATATAGAAATCTCCCGCACTGGGCGGGGCATGCCGTGAAGGTGTGCTCCACCCGGTGCGGGAGATCTTTTGTAATTACAGGGTTTCTTGTAGTGCCATTCCCCGGTTAGACCTTGCGGGTGCGGCGGAGGCGCACATAGTTAATCACGTCAAGAACAGCCATGCCCACGGCGGTCAGAACCGGGCCGAGGGCGGGCGGGGCTCGTAGCCTTCTCGTCGGGCGCGCAGAGCGGCACTCAGGGCGTTACCCAGGTACAGGACGAGAGCACCGACGACGACCGCGACGGTGAGGGCACCGTCGAGGAGCGTGCGTGGGGTCAGCGGTGCGGTGCCTGCCTCAGCGAAGAGATTGAGGATGCGCACCGCGGCGTAGGCGTAGCAGAAGATGACTGCCGCGCGGATGGTGAGGGGTAGGTTAGTTCAGAAGGTTTTCATGCGGCCCCTTTCGAGGTGGAGGGCGGGCTTCTGTCTGGGTGTTACCCCAAGGATACCTAAGAACGCCGGCCTGTGATGCGAATCAATAGCGTTTGGGCTGGTGTGTTCTGCGTGCGGGGCGGGGTGATTGCTGCGCCGAGTTTAATCGCCGAGAAGCCACATGTGTTTCGAAAAGCAACATGTTAAGTGGCTTCTCGAAACACATGTGGCTTTTCAAGGAGGGGTGTATGCAGGAGTCGCCGGAATTTTTGTAATTACAGGATTCCACCACCCCTACCCCGTGAGCCGGTGACCACCCAAGCAGCGGCAAACCGCCCGGGCTGCTAGGCTGCTGCTATGGACAACAACTCAACACCCTCACTGCCGGATCTCGTTCTCCCGTCCGTAGTGACGACCCTCAGCCTCCCCAGCAAGCATGCTTCAACTGACATGCGGCTCCCCCAGGCATGGCTCCTGCGCTCCGTTCCCGACGAAGAGAACCGCAGCGCCGCCAGCGGCAAAATCTACGATGACGCCCTGGAATTTCGTTACGTTTACGACTCGAGGGTGCCTAACGGACAAGACATCCGAGAGGGTGACTTCGTGCTGATTCGAGATAATTCGATTCTTCTTGGGAGCGCAGTTGTCCGCAAGATTGAGGTCACGGATGAGAATAAAATCCTGACTGTCTGCCCCCGATGCGGTAACAGCCGTATGATACTCAGGTCTGACGGAATGTGGCGATGCGACGGACGCTGCCTGCGTCCCGATGGTCTGAAACCCCTTCAACGGCTACACAAGAATCCACCCCAAGAAATAAAGAGGGTTCAGCGGTTCGTCGCCTACTACGGCGATACCTGGACTGAACTCATCGGTGCGTTGAACAAAGATTCTTTTGAAGGGCTTTGTGCACCGGGCAAATATAACCGGCAGAACAGCATTGTTGCCCTCGATACGGCTAAAGTCCTTGACTGGCTTGAAAGCCTGAATACTTCGGGCATTCACCTGCTTCCTCTGGGGGATGCTCACGGGGCACCCGTGAATCCTCGTGGCGGTTTTACGATGCGCACGGTCAGGGCTCGCAAAGGTCAGCCGCAGTTCCGCCAGCAGCTGTTGAACCGCTTCGGAAACATGTGTGCGTTTACGGGTGCTTGCCATACGGCGGCACTGGATGCGGCGCACCTGTACAGCTATGCACGCGAGGGTGAGCATCGCGTGGATGAGGGTCTGCTTCTACGCAAGGATCTGCATAGGCTTTTCGACAGCGAGCTGGTGGGTGTGAGTTCTTCGCGGACTCTTCTTCTGCACCCCGGTTTGGGAAATACGCAGTATCAGTCGTTGGCGGGTGCCCGCCTGAAGGTTGAGTTGCCTAACCGAGCTCTGGAGCTTCTGGATGAGCACCGCTCGGGTCTGAGCTGGCTTGATGAGGCGCTGGTTTAGCCCTGCTCTGGCTTAGGCTGCCGGGCGTGCAAAAGGAGGTGCGGTAGCTTTCGGGCTACTGCACCTCCTTCATACAGTTTATTTAGCTGTACAACTCATTGTCGTACATAAATTGCAGGATCGGTCGTGATATCTTTTCTGCTAGAAAAACAGGAACTGCATTACCAATCTGCTTATACTGTTCATTTAGCTGGTTATTTATTGCTGTATTCTTATTACCCTTAGAAAAATAATACCAATCAGGAAATGTTTGAACCCGAGCACATTCTCGAACAGACATACGACGGTTTATGTCACCTTGGAATTTCCACTCATCTTTACCCAGTTTTTTCATTGGTTCACCACCGGGATACTGGGGGGCCTGACGACCAGAAGCCTGAATCGTAAATGATTGCTCTTCCCAATTCTTCTTTCGATTTCGAGACATATACATAGAGCTGTAGCTACTATCAAAGACATCTTCAGCATCTACGGGCAAGTCACCGATAGCTTCGCGTAGAGTCACATAAGGGAAATTCCTACCTGGACCATGCGTAGGCTCAGGGAGTTCGTATTTATAGCCATATTTTTCCACAATATCATTTCGAGTACCGATGATAAATACTCGCTCTCTAATTTGGGGAACACCGTAGTCTCGAGCGTTCACAAGATGAGCTACAACCTGATATCCTGCTGCCGAAAAATCCTCAGTAATCTGTTTAAGGACCTGTCCATTTGCCATGGTCATCAATCCCTTAACATTCTCAGCAATAAAGAATGCAGGCTTTGAATGGATCAAGGCTCGGATATAGTGGATGTATAAGAAATTTCGCGGGTCATCCAGGAGCCTCGGGCCCGCAACGCTGAACCCAGGGCAAGGGAAGCCGCCGAGCATCAAGTCACTTTCAGGAAAATGAACTACTTTACGAATGTCACGAGAGTCCTTAACTACAGATTTCCCAAAGTTCTCGACATAACTTTCATTAGCGGCGATAAATAGGTCATTTGAATAAATAAAATCAATATTATCTGCAGCTTCTTCGAACTTTTTCTTATCCTTAAGTAGTTCGTACGCTTGATCGGAACCATACTTGCAAGCAACGGCTGCCAATTTAACACCAAGGTCCAAACCCCCAGCGCCGCTGAACAATGAAGCAACTTTCACTGTATTTGCGCGTCCTGAAATTCTGGCAAGCATATCCTCCTCAAGCTTACGCGTTACAGGTGTGGAGTGCTTCTCGACTTCCGCTTCTTCCTCTTTGATCTTCATCTCAAGGACCTCTTGCACTTCATGAGGTGCATACGTCAAAGATGAACGAAACTGAGGCGACATGCTTCTTGGCATAATCTCGAACTCCCTAAATCTCTAGCCTCAGGCCAAACATTTGTATGGCCTGAGGCTAGTATAGCGCACTTATTAGGAAAAGGCCAGTCTCAGCTTATTGCTTTCCTTCAATAGTGATTCCTACTGGCTTTCCAATAATGCGCACATCAAACTTCATGCTTACTTCAACCTTTGAAGATGCATTATGGATTCTAAAACTCAATATCCAATCATTATCAAAAACCATAATAAGGGTATTCACTATCCCCGATTTATCTTTTTTGAGATTGAAATCAATTAATTTAGTTGGCATTTTAACACTGTCAGGCATTTCACCATCTAGCACATACCGCTCCATAATATATTTATTCTTCATTGAAATAAATTTATAGAAATCCTGGGCGCCAACAATATACTTTAGTAACTTAGATACAATTTCCTCACCATGCCTATTATATGCACGCATAATCTCACTTCGAAAAGCCTTTAGTAAGGGAATATAGATAGAATTTTCTTTATCAATTGAAGATTCATCCCATTTAATACCCTTGTTCTTTTTCAATAAATCAAAAATAGGACCAGTTTCCTTTTTGTACTCAGCAGAAACCGGGACTCCATACCATTTATCTCCAAAATCGATCCTTGGTGAAAGCCGTGGATGTCGCGCAGCGTCATTGTTTATTTTTAGCGATACCCCCACGACTTTCTCTCCAGATTTCCCAGAAGATTCAATAATAAGATCCCGCACATCTGCAGAATCTCGAGCTTTATCGTCACTTTGAAGATACAAATGATTTTTCGCACCATATTCAAGAATGTGCGCCTCACGACTCAAAATCAAATCTACACCGAATTGTGCCCTGTTTTTATAATCTTCTTGAATAGAGGGATCATGCTCATCGTAGAACTTTTTTGCTGTATGAGTTGCATTATTCTCTACGAGTTCAGCGTGACCACCAGCCGCAATTATTTTATTCATCATGACCTGCATGAAGGCATTTTCAAATGCCTTTCCATGAGAAGCAGATTTGCCAGACATACCTAGCTCCTTTGCATTGAGTACGAACATACAAAATCTTCTCACATGCTCTTCTTGTAAATCAAACATCTTTTTCGCATCTTCATAAGACGCGAGGCCTCTCTAGTGCCCAAAACTTCTCAGCGCCGGTACGGACACCACCTCCACCCTGCCGCTCTTTGAGGGTGAAGGCATCCCCCTGCGCACTCACGCCCTCTACTCCCGCGAGGAACTATTCGCCGGACTGGGCGGCCAGGAGGAGAACTTCAAGGTACCCGGCGGCGTGGTCAACGGTGTTGTACCCTTCGACCCGACGAACACCACCGCGTTGCTGGTGACGTTAGAGAAATCTGAGAAGCACTTCTCCCCGGCTACCATGTACAAGGACTACGCCATCAGCACTGACGAGTTCGCGTGGGATTCGCAGAGCGCGACAACCCCCGAAAGTCAGCTTGGTCAGCTCTTCCAACACCACGAGGAGCGAGGCCGACGCATCGTGCTCTTCGCCCGCCAGCACAGGGAGAATAGGCTCGGCCCCGAACCCTACATGTGCCTGGGCACCGTGAAATACATTTCTCACGAGGGCTCCAAGCCGATGCATATTCGCTGGTCGTTGGACCGGCCGATGCCGGCGTCCATGTTCCAGATCGCGAAGATTGCCTCGTAGGTCATAAATAACCGCAGCAGGCGGCCCCGGATACATGTGTGCGTCCGGGGCCGCCTGCTTTTTAGACCGAGGTTTTCGATAGGTTAGTGCCTTCGCCGTGGGTCTTTAACCCGCAGTGAAGACACTAACCTATCGACGAAAAGGCAAGGCATAACCCATAACCAGCTCTCGCCTACCTGGCGCAGCCGGAGATTCGGTCATGGGTTACGGATTTGTGCCATAGGCTAGTGTCTTTGGTCGTAGTTAAAAACCATGGTCAAAGACGCTAAACCATGACACAAATTCTGCTGAGGCGGCACCTCCACAAGTGCAGATTATTTGATGCATAAAGCATTGAGGTGTTCGTATGGTGATGTTTAGTCGCTGTTGTACCCAAAAGAATGCAAACGACGGCAAACATGCGGTAGGGTGGATATTGTAGTGTTCTATAGCGCATTGATGCGATTGCTGGATGCACTATAGGGTTGTTTTTCTTCCGGTGGTCAATGTGACCTGTGAATAACGGCCCGACATGCACATATATCACACTGTCACCGACGATAGGAGCGTATCTTCTATGGATTCGACCATTTTCAATCGCCGTACCCTGTTGGGCAGCGGCGCACTTGTGGGCCTTGGTGCCCTGCTTGCGGCGTGTGGCCAGCAGGCAAATAGCGAGGCGGCAGCCACCGCATCCGTCGTGCCGAGTGAAACTGCCTCGGCATCTGCGGCGGCATCTGAGTCGCCTTCGGCAAGCGCAACCCCGTCTACTGTTCGAGGCTACTCGGGCGGCTCGAAGGCACCGGATGGTGAGTACCGCCCTGCGGACGGCAAGGGCCCTGCTCAGAACGTGCCGAAGCCTAACGCCCCTGAAGAGGGCTATCGTGAGAAGTCTATTGAAGGTATCCGTAAGACGATGGATGCTTGGGTGAAATGGACTAATTACGGAATTCAAGTAGGCGATTTTACGGAATCCCGAAAATACATTTCCAGTAATTTTGAAAGTGAACTTAAGGGATATAAGAGCTTTGAGGACTTGTATAAGCGCGGCGGGTGGATTATTGATGGCATTGACAACTATGTTGCTGATGGAAATCCGTGGTCTGAGGATGGGGAAACCTATTTTTGGAAGGCATATCGCGAGTGGAATTATATAACTCTTGTGGAGCCTACCGGAGAATGGCACCGAAACCGAAATATCCAGAAGGATAATGACACCTGGAAATTTGAGTTTAAGTATTCTGATTCTTCATGGAAAATTATCGGTTACGAACAGGTAGAAGACTAAAATAATGAAAAAAATAATAAAATGCAGTGGGATTTTTTCTCTATCTTGCATTCTAGGATTTTGCGGTACCACTAACGTTGATGCATACGTTATTACTGCGCCTTGTTCTGACACATCAGCTAAAGTTTGCCAAATCGAAGTTGAAACAACTACTTCGCGAGGCAGTCAAGATGGTTACGATGAGAAAAATACAGGTGCAGATAATGCCAACCAGGAAATTCAGCAACAATATACTTATTCCACGGTAAATCAGGGAAACGGCGTAAAAGTTACCTACGCCAACGAAAATCCCAATATTATGTCATGCACAACCAAAGACGGAAGAATAGGAACATTCAAGTTCACAAATATGTCGCTTGAATCTGGCATTCCTGTAGATCACGGAAGTCCCCGAAGCCCTTCCTCTGCTAGTTGCATCCCGAACAATACCCGCACCCTCACCAGTGCCGACAGCCCCGGCCCCACCGGCCCGACCTACGAAGAAGTTATGACGGAAATTCGCCATGCTGCAGAGTCCCTAGAGCCGGGCAAGCCAACCCTGCACCAGTCCTATAACAATCCCGCAGGCACTGGCCGAGCAGAAGGCGACCCCAACGTCTACAAGGGCGACCAGATCAACTTCTACGTCGATGACGGAGGACCCTACCGCCTCGAAGCAGACATGCTCGCCGGACACGTCGAAATTGAGCTCATGCCCTCCTCCTATGTCATCGAGTACGGCAACGGCGATACTGCCACCAACTACACCGCGGGCAAACCGGTCACCACCTACCCTCGTGAGCGTCCGCGTCAAACGGATACCAGCTACGCTTACCAGCGTTCCGGTAACTTCCACGCGTACGCGACCGTGCATTACACGGCTCGTTTCCGCGTGGATGGTGGCCCGTGGCAGATGATGGAGGTGACTCCGCAGGCGACCAGTGATCCGTTGCTGGTGCGTGTCTGGTGGGTTGATGTGGGCCGCGTGGCGGGTGACTGCAGCTACGACGACACTCGCTGGGGCTGCAAGAACGACCCAACGATGGGCAAGAAGGATAACCCGAACCCGCGCCTACGCAAGGCCGATATTCGTACCGGTCAGCGCTGGCACCTCAATGATAACGGTGACGGGGATACGGAGTATTCGTTGCACCGCGACTGGCCCGACATGTAAGGTCGTTCTCCTGCCGTGGGTCTTACGCTGAGAAGCCACATGTGTTTCGAAAAGCCACTTCTTTGGTGGCTTCTCGAAACACATATGGCTTTTCGCCGTTCATAGGGGAGGGTCGGGAGAACTTTCGATAGGTTAGTGTCTTCGTCGTGGGTCTTTAACCCGCAGTGAAGACACTAACCTATCGATAGGGCCGTAACCTATCGGCGCCCCCTATCGACGAGCCCCTCCCCGACCAGCCCACACCCTCACCGCGTAACAACCCGTAACACCCCCTTGCAGTATACCCCCCTAGGGTATATACTGGAGTCATGGAAACCACTAGCAACCAGTGCTGCCACAGCACATCCGACCAGGTCAGCACCGCATCCGACGCACCCGCCAAGGAACAGTCCGAAGCGCACACCGGCGCATGCTGCAGCGGCGAGGCGCCCGAAACCCAACACGGTTACGCCTCCAATAAAGAGGCGCACCTCAAGCGCCTGCGCCGCATCGAAGGGCAGGTCCGCGGCATCGCCCGCATGGTCGATGAAGACAAGTACTGCATCGACATCTCACCCAGGTTGCCGCGGTCTCCAAGGCGCTCCACGCCGTCTCCCTGAACCTGCTCGAAGAGCACATCGGCCACTGCGTGACCGGCGCCGCCGTCGAATCCGAACGCACCGGCGACCCGACCATCGCAGAGGCCAAGGTCAAAGAGGCAACCGCCGCAATCTCCCGCCTCATGCGCAGCTAAACACGCTGCCCCTAAACACCGGGCGGCCCCAAGTTTTCAACCCATTACCGAAAGGAAATCATCATGAGCACCACCACCGTTAAGGCAACCGGCCTGACCTGCAACCACTGCGCTATGAGCGTCAGCGAAGAGGTCAGCGAAGTTCCCGGCGTGACCGGCGTGACCGTGGACGTCGTCAAGGACGGCGTCTCCACCGTGACCATTGAGCACGAGGGCACCCTCAACACCCAGGCTGTTGCAGACGCTATCGTAGAGGCTGGCTTCACCCCCGCCGTCTAGCGCAACTTCCGGCTCGATTAGGAGTCATCATGGCTTACCCTCCGCAGTACATTGCGATGGTTGTTGGCGCGGTCCGCACCCTTGTCGGCGCCGAAAACATGCACCTGCGCGACGCGATCACCCGCGTGGCCAGGCAGATGAATCTGGATGCGGCGCTGGTCGATTCGTGGGTGAAGCAGAGCCCCGAATACACGGCGCGTGAGGATGCACCCGGTGCGGCGCGACGTAGCGGCACGAGCGCGAATAAGCGTTCCGCCGAGCACGAGCAGGGCGTGAAGGCGCGTGAGAAGGCGAACGCTTCGCCGTTCCCGCGGGCTGCCGTGAAGCGTGCCTACGGTGTGTCTGATCGTGGCGCGAAGGTGACCGGTATTCGTCGCATACGAGCAGGCCGGATGGGCTGCCCGGCGACCACTGAGCCGCCGCAGCTTTACTCTCGCCGCCGCGTTTACAGCCTCGCAGTTTTACCCGCAGCTTTCGCCCGCGCGCGCTCGACGCCGCGTCCTGATACTGCACCATACACCGTCCGGGGCGGGGTCCTTCGGGGTCCCTCCCCCGGCTTGGTGCGTGCTTTTTCTACCCTCCCGTTTTTGAGTTTTGAGGAAGTATTGTGTCTTCTACACAGCCTTCACCAACCACCCGCGAGCCCTCATCACAGAGTGAGCGCTCTCTTTTTAATTCCGCCGGAACGACAGTAAAATCAACGGAGTCAACCCGAATCATCCACGTGGATATTCAGGGTATGACCTGCGCATCCTGCGTGGGTCGTGTGGAGCGTAAGCTCCGCAAAATCCCCGGCGTTGACCCGGCGGTGAACCTGCCGCTGGAGTCGGCGCGCGTCATCGTGCCCGAGGGTGTGAGCGACGAGCAGATCGTTGAGACCATCAACAATGCCGGCTACACGGCGCACCTCAAGAACGGGCCGCGCGCGGGCGCTGGAACGAACGCGAGCGCATCCGGCGGCGGCGGTCAGCACACCACCCCGAGCATGAACGGCGGCTTCACCGACCGCATTATTTATGCGGCGATTTTGGGTGTGCCCATCTTCCTGATTTCCATGTTCCCGGCGTTCCAGTTCCCGAACTGGGGCTGGGTCGTGGCGATTCTGACCGCGCCGGTCGCGTTCTGGTGCGCCGCGCCGTTCCACCGCGCCGCGCTCATCAATGCCCGTCACGGCTCCTCCACGATGGATACGCTCGTGTCCCTCGGCGTGGTCGTGGCGTACTTCTATTCGCTGGCGCAGCTGCTCATGAACCCGGCGTTGACGGCGCACGTGCACCATGCGGGCGGCAGCTTCTGGTCGATGTTTACCGGCCACCATGCGCCGCTGTACTTCGATTCGGCGTCCATGGTGACGCTGTTCCTGCTGATTGGCCGCGCAATTGAGCACCGCACCCGCCACCGCTCCTCGGATGCGCTGCGCACCCTGCTGAGCATGGGCGCGAAGGAGGCGACCCTGCTGCGCACCGATAAGCAGGGCGTGACCAAGCAGGTGCAGGTTCCGGTGGAGGACCTCATGCCGGATGACCTGTTCCTGGTGCGCCCGGGCGAGAAGATTGCCACGGACGGCGTGGTGGTCGAGGGTACCTCCGCGGTGGATGCGTCCCTGCTGACCGGCGAGTCTGTGCCGGTGGAGGTACGTCCGGGTGATGCGGTCACGGGTGCCACGGTGAATACGTCTGGTTCGTTGACGGTGCGTGCGACCCGCGTGGGCGCTGAGACGACTCTGGCGAAGATGGGTGAGCTGGTGGCGAGCGCGCAGGAGACGAAGGCTCCTATTGCTCGCCTGGCGGACCGTGTTTCTGCGGTGTTTGTGCCGGTGATTTTGGTGATTTCGGCGCTGACTCTGGTCGGCTGGTGGCTGGTGTCCGGTGACGGTGCGGCGGCGTTCAACGCGGCGGTGTCGGTGCTGGTGGTGGCGTGCCCGTGCGCCCTGGGCTTGGCGACTCCGACGGCTCTGTTGGCGGGTACGGGTCGCGGCTGGCAGTTGGGCATTTTGATTCGTAATGCGCAGGTGCTGGAGGCGACGAGCACGGTTGATCGCGTGGTTCTGGATAAGACCGGTACCGTGACGACTGGTGAGATGTCTGTGGCGTTCTACGGCACTTTTGACGACTATGAGTCGGCGGGTGACTTTGCCGGTATTTCGCCGGAATCCGCAGATTCCAAGAATGAGCGTTCCCTGTCTGTTCTGCGTGATGCCGCCGCCGTGGAGGCGCTGAGTGAGCACCCGATTGCCCGCGCGATTGCCGGTTTTGCCCGTGAGCAGGGTGTGCTGGCTGAGGGTGCTTCGGCGCCGAGTGTGAGCGGCTTTGAGGGTGTTCCCGGAGGCGTGCGCGGCGTGCTGAGCGGCGCGGGTGACGGTGCCAAGGAAAGCACCGAGAATGGCGCCTCCCGACTGGTTGTTGTGGGTACTCCCGAGTACCTGCAGGCGGCAGGTGCGCAGCTGAGTGAGGGCCAGTTGGCTCTGCTGGATCAGGCTCGCCGGGCGGGTCTGACGACCGTGGTCGTCGCCCGCGGCGAGGCTCCGAACGGTGAAGCCCCGAACAGCACCCCCGACCCGCAGCCGGTCGGCATGATTTCGGTTGCCGACACCCCCAAGCCGGAGGCTGCAGAGACCATGGCACAGCTGCGTGAGCTCGGCCTGGAGCCGATCCTGCTCACCGGTGACGCCCCGCAGGTTGCGCAGGCGGTCGCCTCGCAGGTCGGCATTTCGGCTGATAACGTGTACGCCGGCGTGACCCCCGAGGGTAAGTCGCAGGTGGTGCGCCAGCTGCAGGAGGCCGGTCACCGCGTGGCGATGGTCGGCGACGGCGTGAATGACGCCCCGGCGCTGGCTCTTGCGGAGCTGGGCATTGCGATGGGTTCGGGCACGGACGTTGCCGCGGAGGCTGCCGATATTGTGCTGACCCGCTCGGATATTGCCTCGGTGGTGACGGCGCTGCGCCTCTCCCGCGCTACGCTGCGCACCATTAAGTCGAACCTATTCTGGGCGTTCGCCTACAATACGGTGGCTATTCCGGTCGCCGTGGCGGGCCTGCTGAACCCGATGATTGCGGGTGCGGCAATGGCGTTTAGTTCGGTGTTTGTGGTGCTGAATTCTATGCGTCTGACGGCGTTTAGGAAGTAGCGAAACATAACGCGAAATTGCCCAAACATTAGCTATTGAAATAGCCTGAACGAAAAATTCAAAAGCATATCTCGCCGTGCTTTTCGCACGGTAAAAGATATAAAGAAATGCACCGCCCGTGTAAAGGCGGTGCATTTCTTTATATTCAGTTTTCACGGGCGGCGGCTTGAACGCCTAGCTTGAACAACGAGCTCAAAAGCCTGGCTCAAACGCCTCGCCCGAAAGCCCGAGCTCAACAGCACGAGCTCAGCAGCCCGGCAAAACCTCGCCGAGAACCGGGCAGAACCTTATGCCCAGGTCACCAGGTCCTCGATGGAGCGGCGGCTCTTCGGGGCAATCTCGCGGGCACGGTAACCGAAGGTCACAGCAACGGACACGCCGTACTCCTCCGGGTCGAACAGGCCGGCAGAAGTGAGCAGCTCGTTCACTGCCTCGTAGTTCATACCCTCAATGGGGCAGGAGTCGATGCCGAGCATTGCGGCGCCGGTCATCATGTTGCCCAGGGCGATGTAGGTCTGCTTGGAGGCCCAGTCGAAGAGCGCGCGGTCGCTTTCCAGGACCTTCATGTCGTTCTTCTGGAAGTTGCCGTAGCGCTCGAGTGCGGCCTGCATCTGCTCCTCGGTGAGGTTGCGGCTTTCGAGGGTGCGGCGCATCCACGGGGTGTCGTAGCGCAGACCCTTCTTCGCCAGCAGTACGACCAGGTGGCTTGCGTCGTCGAGGGCGCCCGCCATGCCCCAGGCGATCGGCTTGAGCTTTTCGCGCAGTTCGGGGTCCTGGATGACCAGGAACTTCCACGGCTCGGTGCCGACGGAGCTGGGCGACAGGCGCGCAAATTCGAGGATTGCGGCGAAGTCTTCGTCGCTGACGCGGCGGTCGGGGTCGTAGGCGCGGGTTGCGCGGCGGCGGGCGAAAATTTCGAGGGCTTCTTCGCGGGTTACGGTCACGGTTTCATCCTTTGCATGAGGGTTTCATTACCCTGTCATGCCACACCCGCGGAGGGTGCGGGCGGCGGAAAATGTGATTAGTTACGCCTGCAGGAAATACGCCCGCGAGCGGCGGGACCGTATTGCCGGTGTCGTATTACAGGGTGTACGAAGCCGGTGGGCTGGTACCCAAGGCGCCCAGAGCGCACCTGCCCAGCACCTCCTATGATGCCCCTACTCGGCACCGGCTTTCATCCACACATCCGAGGAGGCGCGGCGACCAAAAATGACCGCGCGGATTCCCTGGAAGTACAGAATATACGCCGCCCACAAGCCGCAATACCCGGCGAGCGCATCCATGGTGCCGGCGCCGACCGCCCAGTGCAGGCCGAGCATGACGGGCACGTACATCACGAGCATGATGAAGCAGCCAATTGCCAGGTATTTCACGTCCTGCGCGCCCATGAGGATGCCATCCAGGGTGAACACGTACGCGGCGATGGGCTGGCCGAGCGCAATGATGACGGTGGCGATGGTGAAGAGGAACGCCACCTGCGCGTCCTGCGTGAAAATCCAGGAGCCGAAGAAGCCGATGAGCGGGCAGATCAGGCCGGTGATAACGCCGTAGATGAGGCTCATGCGGAGCAGCCGGTTTTTCAGCTGGCGCACCTTCGCACGCTCGGATTCTACGTTGAGGTCGCGTTCGCCGAGTTCCTTGCCGAGTAGCGCCTGGGCGGCGATGGCGAGGGAGTCCAGGGCGTAGAGGAAGAGGTTAAATACGCCCATGCCGAGCTGGTATGCGGCGGTGTGTTCGGTGCCGAATCGTGCCACGACGAACACGGTCAGCAGGGAGGCAATGCGCATGGACAGGGTGCGCAGCATGAGCCAGGAGCCGAGCGAGAGCACCGAACGCATGCCGGCGACGTCGGGTGCCCAGGGGACGGCGTGTTCGCGGGTGCCGCGCATCATGACCGCACCCGAGCGCGGCAGCCATGCCCCACTGGGTGAGGGAGGTGCCGGTCGCCGAACCGGCGACGCCCCAGCCGACCGGGTAGATGAGCAGCCAGTTCAGCGCAATGTTCACGAGCGTGCCGACCGTGGCGACTTTGAGCGGGGTGACGGTGTCTTGCAGCCCGCGGAGCGTGCCGACCTGCGCGAGGATAATCATCATCGGCGGGATGCCCCAGAGCGAGTGGTGCAGGTAGTCGAGGGCGTATCTCATGGTTTCGTCGGTCGCGCCTAGGCCGCGCAGTAGCGGGTCTGCGAAGGCGTATCCGGCGATCATGAGGAGCATGCCGAGGCCGAAGGCGACCCACACGCCGTCCACGCCAATCTGCCAGGCGCGGCGCAGGTTCTTCTCGCCGAAGGCGCGCGCCACGGCGGGCGTGACGGAGTAAGCGAGGAAGTTCATGAGGCCCACGACCGTGGTGACGAGCGTGGCGGCGATGCTCATGCCGGCGAGTTCTGCCTTGCCGAGTTGGCCGATGAGGGCGGAGTCGGTGAGCACAAAGATGGGTTCGGCGATGAGCGCGCCGAAGGCGGGTACGGCGAGGACGAGGATGCGCCGGTTCAGCGAAGGCTCGGCGGTGTTCGCAGCGGCGTTGGCACTGGGGGCCGCGGCGGTATTCGCGGCGGGGCTCGCTACCGTCGCGGTATTCTTCGCGGGCGCGCCGGGTGCAGTGCTACCGGGTTCAGCAATAGGGTGCTTCTGTGTGCTCATCCTTCTAGGCTACTCCCCGCCGCCGCCGCGGGTGCCTGCGCGCGGGGTGGGGTGCACTCTGCGAGATGCGCTTTAGGCGCCTCGGCCGCGCAGTTCGTCGAGGGCACGGCGTTCCTTCTTGGTGGGGCGGCCGCTGCCTCGTTCGCGTTTAGCGACCGGAGGCATGGAAAGGTAGGCGGGGCGCGGGCCCGAGAGGTCTTCGTAGCAGGTGACGGCGATGGGTGCGCCTACCCGTTTGACGAGGAGTTTTTCAACTTTGAAGACGCGTTCCCAGCCGGGGTAGCGCACGCGCACCACGTCTCCTTTTTTGAGTTTTTGGGAGGGTTTGGCGGGGGCGTCGTTGACGCGCACGTGGCCGCCTTTGCATTCGTCGGCGGCGAGGGAGCGGGTTTTAAAGATGCGCACTGACCAGAGCCAGAGGTCGAGCCTGGCGCTGGTTAGTGTGGTGGTGTCTTCTGCGGTCATGTGTTCATTGTGGCGCGAGGCGGGCGGGGCACCAAATCAGGTGCGCCCACTATCCTGCGCAATCTCACCGTAATCTCACCGGGCAAATCCGCAACCGGCACCGAACCCGCCAAGCGGCAGAAAATTTTCTACTGCACGCACCTCCCTATTGAGCGCAAACCCGCATCCACTAGGGGTATTGTTAAGTCACCTTCTCAAGAAGTGTTCTCAGGGCCACCTAGTTCGCGTGGTCTACAGGGGGTTGTGGCCGCGACGCCACGGGCTCCCCGTAACAGATTGGATATACACCATGTCAGCTTTGAAAAAGCTCCTGGCGGCTGCCCTCATCAGCACTGTGCTGTCTTCTTGCTCCTTCGGTCCCACGTTGGAGAAGGATGAAAGCGCCCGAGCAATCTTCGACACAGAAAATGACCGGGTGATCCTGCCTCTGGACGCATACAACACCGCCGGCAAGGGCGAATACTTCACCAAAGCCCTTGAGCTCGCCCGCAAAAAGTGCTTTGCCGAACACGGGCAACACTACGAGATGTTCGTCCCCACCGAAGGATCCGGCAGGAACCTCGGCAGAACCTACGGGATCTGGAACGTTGAGCACGCCCAAAAATACGGCCTCCACGAGCGCGAAGACTCAAATACGCTGGACCTCTCCTCCCCTGCCGCCTCATCCGACCCTGGGAAGGATGTCCGCACCGAATGCTATCAGCGCGCCGTCGATGAGATGAAGCAAATTGGAGAGATACCCTTCGGAAGCAGCACGTTTACGCGTTTGGAGACCGACGCCCGAAATGCCGCAGGCGATAGGCAACTCAAAAAATCTCTTGACGACGAGTGGAAGCGATGCGTCAAGGATAAGGGCCTCACCCCCGATAGTGAGGTGACCGTCGAGGAAGAAAAGAATATTCCTCAGAGCGCCGTCGCCTCCGAGGAAGAAATTCGAATCGCCACCATCGAGGCGCAGTGCGACCGGGATATAGGCCGTTCGCAGAAGCTCTACGACCTGCAAGCGCAGTACCAGAAGCCGCTCGTCGCCAAGAACCAGGCAGCCCTGGAGAATGAGCTCAAAGAATTCAAACGCCGGGACGAGCAGTTCAAGCAGTACGTGCTCGACAACCAGTAACAGCGAATAGCAGTCGGTAACAGCCAGTATGCCGACAGAAAAGGGTGTGTGTCGTGTTCAGTGAACACGGCACACACCCTTCTTAAGCTGTACCGGCTATATTGTGCCGGCTACGTTGCGCCGGTTATCCAACCCGCGGTGGTTATGCCTCCACCGTTGCGGTGCGGCGCTCCTTGAGAGCCCAGCCAATCACGCCGGTCAGCAGACCGAACGCAATCCAGGAACCAAGCACCAGCCACTGGTCACTCGTTGCAACCTCCGGGAAGTACGCAATCGAACGCAGCAGAGTCGAGGAGGCACCCGGCACCAACATCTGACCAATCTGCCCCCACACACCGGGCAGGAACACGCTCGGCATACTTGCGCCCGAAATCGGGTTACCAATGAACATGGTGATGACCGCGCCTACTGCGAGACCAATCAGCGGCGAAGACAGTGCACCCACACCCACAATGAAGAAGGCGGTCGCCAGGTAGGTAGCGCCGAACGCAGCCCACAGGGTTGCGAAGTCGCCGGGGATGATGCCGAACCAGACGTTCAGAATCAGGGCGGTCAGTGCACCACCGATGACGGAGTACAGGGTTGCGGTGGCGAAGCGGCGCCAGGTGCCGTTCACGCGCAGTACGGAGAAGGAACCGCCGAGAATACCGCCAATGACCAGCGGAAATGCGGAGATAGCGATACCGGAACCGGAGGAGTCATTCTCACTCAGGGGTACCACGACGGTGGTCTTCACCGCCATTGCGGATGCCTGCTCGGCCTGCACCTTCATCTGCTCCAGCTGGGCGGCGGCCTGCGCACCCTGTTCACCGCCCGTCTGCACCGCCTGGGTGAGGGCTTCCGTCTTAGCGGCGAGTGCCTTCTGCTGAATCTGCGCGTTCAGCTGGGTGGCAACACCGTTGAGCATCTGGGTTGCTGCGGCGTTTGCGGCTGGTGCGGTCAGCACTTCGGGGGCGGCGCCTTCGGTGAAGATGATTGCGCCGTAGGTTTCGCGCTGCTTGATTTGCTGTTCAGCCTCTTTGCGGGAGGATGCCTGCTTCAAGTCGAAGGTTTCAATACCTTGGTCTTTGAGGGACTGTTCAAACTGACTGACGGTCACCTCGGGGCCTGCGATAGAGACGGGCAGGTTCTTTGCTTCCATGGTCTTGGTGGGCCAGGTGAAAGCTAGGACGATGAGTGCTACCACCAAGGATGATAGTACGGAGGTGGTGATGACCTTGAGCCAGGAGGAACGGTCGGTGGTTTCTTGCGTGCTTGTTTCTGCAATGCTCTTTGCCGCGATCTTCTGGGATGCGGCAGCTTGGGTGGCTGCGGCGGTCACTGCTTCTGCGGTGACTGCGGTGGCGGTTTCGTTGTTCATGACAATCTCCAAACAAAATGCTTATTTCGTTTACGAGTCAGAACTCTACTCTCGATTTTTACCGAGTGCAAACAAAATAGCTATTTTGTTTGTAAAGTCACAAAAAGAACTTCCATTGTGTTTGTAAGTTTTGTGCCCACTCCCTAAACTGGAACCATGCCCCGACTAACAGACGCCACCAAAGCCGCACGCCGAGCCCAAATCATCGAAGCCGCCGTTAGCTGCTTCCTCGAAAAGGGCTACACCAACACCTCCATGAGCGACATCATCAAAGCCTCCGGGCTGTCCTCCGGATCCATCTACTCGCACTTCTCCGGCAAAGAAGACATCCTCACCACCGCCATCAACGAACGCCTCGAAAACATCAAAAAGCTCTACGAAACACTCCCCGAAGGCGCCGGACCCCAGGACATTCTCGAAATCATCTACACCAACCAGATGGTTAACGAGAACTTCTCCGCCATGCTGCGCATCCGCCTTGAATCGCTCCACGCGCCCGAAATCGCCAGGGCAACCGCGAACATCATGCCCCTATTGCAGGGCATCATCGTAAAGACCCTCACCCCCTGGGCGGCCGAACAGCTACGCGTTCTGCACGAAATCAACCCCGACCCGGCGCAGCGCACCCCCGAGCAGGAGGCGCTCATCACCGACTACGCCCGCGATACTGCGGACGCCTTCATGATGATTTTCCAGGGCTACATGCTCCGCTCCTTCTTCGGTAACCCCAAGGAAAAGGACCACCTCTACCGCGTCGCTTTAGCGCTTCTTCCTGAGTAGTTGACCGACCGATAGTCCCCAAAAATCACCCTTAGACGGTTGTTTTTCAGCATTTAGACCGCGCAGGGGCAACATAAGTCATTCACATCCTGCAGGCGTAGAATCGAGGAACTATGACTGAATCCTGCACCCCCGCAACCCCTGAGCCGTGCGCCAGCGACCCCGCAGAGCTGAAGAATCTGCGTGCCGCGCACGCGGATGAGCTATCCTCCCGCACCCGCGCCACGAGCATCCCGGCAGACTCCTGCTCCCTCTACGACGACGAGGCGCTCGGCGGCACCGCCGGACGCGCCACCGCATGGCTGGCGCTCGAGCACGTGGGCCAGTGGGGTCGCGACGTGCTGGACGGCTCCGCCCTCGGTGAGGAACTTTCGGAGGCGTTGGGCGAGGCAGTCTCGCAGGCGGGTTTGAAGTTCCTGCTGATCCGCCAGGCGGGCAGGGCAGGGGCGTGTACTGCACGGCGCGCCGGATGCATCCGGCGACCCGACCCACCGGGTACTCTACGCGCTCTGCACCCCGGGTGAGGAGAAGCTCTACTCGTTCAGCGTGAGCACCCCCGAACAGCTCCTCGAACTACCCCTGGGCAACCCCCAGGAGTTGATTCAGGCGACCGGCGCGGAGCTCATGGATTCCCCCGCCATTCTCGTGTGCACCCACTCCAAGCGTGACCGCTGCTGTGCCCTGCGCGGTCGCCCCATTGCGGCGCACCTGGCGGATATCCTGCCGGGCAATGCGGTCTGGGAGTGCTCGCATACGGGCGGTCACCGCTTTGCCCCGGTCGGCATTATGCTGCCCACCGGCTACACCTACGGTCGCCTCTCGGAGCCTTCGGCGCTGGCTGCGTACCTGTCGCTGGCGGGTCGTTCCATTCCATCACTGCACGGTCTGCGAGGCCGCAGCACGGATACTCCGGTGGAGCAGGCGGCGGAGGTTGCCGTACGCCTCGAACTGGAGAAAAAGGGTGAAGAAGTAACCTCTGGAGGTTTGGTTTCACGTGAAACATCGGTACAGGAGGCACTGAGCGTACTCCGCGAGGCAGGCATCAACCCCTCGGTAGACACTTCCGAACTCTCTATCGAGAACCCCACCATGGAGGCGGCACTCACCTCCCACACCGACGGACGCACCTGGGTCATCTTCTTCGAGCGGGTCGCCCTTGAGCCGCGCCCCAACTCGTGCGGCAAGGGTCCCGCGGATGCTTTCAGCCGCGAACTGCTCGCACTGCGCCAGCTATAACCCCTGCCCCAACTCTAGGCAGAGCCAGTTCTAACACCCGCGCATGATGTAGACAGCGTAAAGTCCCGGCGGGCACCTTCTCGGGTACCCGCCGGGACTTCGCTGTATTTAAGGTTTGTCGTATCCGGGGTTCACCGTAACCGGTATCTCGCCGTACCCGGCGAACAGGCTTATCCGGCGAACGGGTTCGGCGCGCCGATGTACTGCAGCTCGGTGTACTCCTCCAGTCCCTCGGGGCCGCCCTCGCGACCCATACCGGACTGCTTCACGCCACCGAATGGGGCTGCCGCGTTCGAGATAACGCCGGAGTTATAACCAATCAGACCGAACTCCAGGCCCGCAGCCATGCGCGTAAAGCGCGGGTGGTTGCTCGTGTACACGTACGCCGCCAGGCCGTACTCGGTGTCGTTGGCGAGCTTCAGGGCGGTGCGTTCGCCCTCCTCACCGTAGCCGCCGAACGTGGCAATCGGGGCGACGGGTCCGAAGATTTCTTCACGCCACACGCGCATCGAATCGGTCACGCCGGTCAGCACGGTGGGGGTCACGAAGTTGCCCTTGTTCAGGTTCTTGGGCATGCCGCCGGTATCGCTCGGAACGTTCTCCTCAAGCTCGGGAATGTACCCGCCGCAGGCGAGGAGCGCGCCCTTGCCCAGGGCGTCTTCCACCATAAAAAGCATGGATTCAACCGCTGAAGGTTGAATTAGCGGTCCGCAGTCGGTTCCCGTCGACGGTTCCGTCACCCACGACGGTCGCCTCCATGCGCTCCACGAAGGCGCGGGTAAACTCTTCGGCAACGTCCTCGTGCACGATGAATCGGTTGGCGGCGGTGCACGCCTCGCCCATGTTCCTCATCTTCGCCGCGTAGGCGCCCTCCACGGCGGCGGGAATGTCCGCGTCCTCAAAGACGATGAACGGTGCGTTGCCGCCCAACTCCATGGAGGTGCGCAGAACGTTCTGCGAGGCCTGCTCGAGCAGGGTGCGGCCCACGGCGGTGGAGCCGGTGAACGAGACCTTCCGCAGGCGCTCATCAGCCATCAGCGCGGAGACAACCTCACCGGTACGGGAGGTGGTCACCACGTTCAGCACGCCGTCCGGCAGGCCCGCCTCACGCATCAGGGAGGCGAAGTACAGGGAGCTGAGCGGGGTCAGGGAGGCGGGCTTGAGCACCGCGGTGCAGCCCGCCGCGAGCGCCGGGGCGACCTTGCGTGCCGCCATGGCGAGCGGGAAGTTCCAGGGGGTAATCAGCAGGCAGGGGCCGACGGGGCGGCGTACGGTGGTGATCTGCAGCCCGGATTCGGGGGCGACGGCGGTGCGGCCGAAGTTGCGGGCAGCTTCTTCGGCGTACCAGCGCAGGTAGTTTGCCGCATAGGCGACTTCGCCGCGGGACTGGTCGAGGGGCTTGCCCATTTCGAGGGTCATGAGCCGGGCGATGACTTCGGTGCGCTGCGTCATGAGCGTGTAGGCGCGGTTGAGGATGTCGGCGCGTTTGCGGGCGCTGGTTGCCGCCCATGAGGTGCGGGCGTCGCAGGCGGCGTCGAGTGCTTCGATGCCCTGTTCGATGCTGGCGTCGGCGACGTGCGCGAGGATTTGGCCGCAGGAGGGGTTGTGTACGGGGAAGGAGCCGTTGTCGCCGGTGACCCAGGTGCCGCCGATGAGCAGGTCGGTGGGCACGTAGAAGAAGGGGTAGGAGGGTCGCTCGTAGGGGTCGATGGGTTCAAGCTGCGGCATGTTGATGCTTTGCATGTGCGGTTCGGTGCGGCCTCGCAGCTGGGCGGATTTCGCGGCGGGCTTTTCGGAAGTAGTGCTTTCGGCGGCGGAGCTTTCGGGTGAGGTGGTCATGGCGTGCCTTTCGGGTTGGGGCGGCCGGTGCGGTCGACTCTGACGCTTTTAATTCTAGTACCGCGCACTCCCCTACCCCTCGAACCGACCCGGCGGCTCTCTCCCCTGCCCCGCTCGCCCTATACACCCTTACGCGCCTACACGTCCCCGCTCGCACTCTCCCCACCCTGAGAAGGCCGCGGGCACGCCGAAGGGGGCCGCATCCGCTGTGGATGCGACCCCCTTCAGGTGGATTCTTCAGGTAGATTCTCGCTCGGTGCGCGCGAGTCCTAGCTGGGGATTATGGAAGGCGTTGCCCGGAAGAGATGCTCGGTGTTGCATCCGCTCTGCCCGGTACCCGTGCTCTCGCCGCTTAGCGAGCGGTGAGGCGGGCACCCAGGTGGACTAGGCCCACCGGTTCTCTCAGATCCAGGACTGACGTGCCTCCATTCGAGTCAGCTCCAGGGGACCGCCATCGTTGGTGCCGTGGAAGCGGCCGAAGTGTACGTACGGACCGCGGTAGGCACTGTGGTTGATGGGGCTGGAGTACTGGCCGTTGACCGTGTAGTAGAAGCTGTTCTTGTTCAGCACGATCTTGCAGTTCAGTGCCTGGCCGGTGGTGACCTTCTGGCGCAGCTTCATGGTGTGCAGTACGCGCGGGCTTGCCTGGTTCGGTTCGAAGCAGAGGATCTGTGCCACGGAGCCGCCGCGGTAGTTGGGGCGGATGGCGAGCACGTAGGTGCCGTCTTCCTGCTTTGCAGCGAACTTCTTGCCGATGCCGAAGGCGCCGTCGTGTTCGCGACCGAACGCAATGTAGCCGTAGTGACCATCCTGCTTCGGCAGTGCACTAGTCCACTTCATGGAGAAGTCGAGGGTGTACTTGTCGCGAGTGGTGTAGTTCGCCAGGGGGCCGAGTAGCACGGATTCGTCGTAGCGCTGGTTGTGCACGATGGCTGCGCCGGTCAGGTCGGGCATGTCCGCTGCGACGGAGGGGTCGGCGGGCAGCATGCCGTGGGGGCGCTTGCCGGTCTTGATCTTGACGCTGGAGTCGAAGGGGTCACCGATCACCCAGTAGGGGTCGGGGCACATGAAGCCCTTCACGCCCAGTGCCTTGTACTTTTCGTAGGCGGAGCGGCGGTGGATTTCCCAGACAATGACTGCCTTGCCGAGGCCGGTGAGGGCGCGTACGTTCTCCCCGCTCATGGAGCCCTGGGAAGCGCCGGTCGGCTTCTCGTAGTAGGGTACGCCGATGGCGTCCACGTTTTCGTGGCGTGCCATTGCGGAAATCTTGTCGATGGGGTCGCCACCGTCGAAGTAGCACCAGGTGGCGCAGCCTGCGGAGTTGGCAAGCTTCAGGTAGCGGGAGGTGGGTTTGAAGCCGCCGCTGCCGTCGCGGTACATCTTGATGACGGTGCGGCGCTGCAGGCCGCGTTCGGTGATGAACTTGACGAGGCCTGCCTGTGCGGGGCCGTCCTTCGCTTCGAGGAACAGTACAACCTTCTTGCCGCCGACGGAGGCGTATTCACCGCCTGCGGGTACGGCGTCAACGGCTGCGATGGCTTCTTCGAGGGTGGGGATGTCGTACAGGCCGGTCTTCTCGCCCAAGTTTTGGCGCATGTCGACCTTGTGCTGGCGCAGTTCGGCGAGGGTGTGGCCGCGCACGTCCATGGACGCACCGGTGGTGCGCTTGATGTTGGTGTCGTGCATGCAGACGAACTGGCCGTCGCTGGTGGTGCGTACGGAAATTTCGACGGCGAGGGCGCCGCGGCGTACAGCTTCTGCGTAGGCGTAGGCGGTGTGTTCGGGGCTGATGTTGCCGGCACCGCGGTGAGCGATGAAGAATTCATCGGTCTTGTAGAGCAGCTGGTGTGCGGGGGAGCCGCTGTGTACTGCCGCGAGCTGTGCGCGGGTGTTGGCTGCGGCGTGGGCTTCGCCAGCCTGGAGCATGAGCGCGGCGGGTGCCAGTGCGGAGGCACCGATGAAGCCGCGGCGGCTCAGATTCTTGGAGATCTTCGGGAATGCAGTCACCGTAGTGGTCCTTTTTCGTTGATGAGTTGAGCGTAATGTGTGTGGTTGTTCATTGAAGTTTGGTTTATAGCTGAGGGTCCGGATTCTCTCAACTCAAACTACAACTCTAAGTAGGATAACGATTTTTTATCGGTGATTCACTGCGTTTACAGGAAAATAGGGTATTATGTGCGCCTCATTCTTACCCGCGGTGTAATGCGGGTGAATGTGTTCCTCCTTTTCCGCCGCTTTTAATAGCGGCATTTCATGCGGCGTTAAAAAATTTCTCGTGTAACGAAAAAGGCCGCGCCTACAGCCCGATTGAGCCTACAGGACGCGACCTTTTGCGTTAAAACATTTTTCGCAGGTTTTTCACCGCTGTTGAAGCTGAGCTATTTTCGCTGGTTCAGCTTACTTCTTGGATGCCTGAGCGACGCGGTCACCGGCTGCGACGGGGCGGCGTGCCTCAGAGTCCTTGGAGATGTTGAACTTTGCGGTGTTGGTAATCATCACCATGGTTTCCTTGGAGGGGATGCGGCCCTCGATAGCTGCCCAGTCGACCTCGATGATGGGTGCGCCAGCCTCAACCTTGTCACCTACGTTAGCAATCTTGGTGAAGCCTTCGCCACCGAGCTCAACGGTGTCGATACCGATGTGGACCAGTACCTCGCCGCCGTTTTCGGTGCGGAGCATGAATGCGTGCAGGGTGTCCTGAATCAGTGCGATGGTGCCTGCAACGGGTGCGACGATGGTGCCTGCGGTGGGGTTCACTGCGTAGCCGTCGCCCATAACGCCCTGAGAGAAAACGGGGTCGGAGACTTCGCTCAGCGGCAGGTACTCGCCGGTAACAGGTGCGACGTAGACGTCTGCGGACGATGCTTCCTGTGCGGCAGCTTCCTTCTTCTTCTTGCCGAAACCGAACATATATGCTCCTTTTGGTCGTGTGGCGCTATGAATAGCGTGTATTTGTAGCGCTGATGCGTCCGCGTCGGATGCGGGCGTCGTTGCCTTCTTGGTTTCACACCGGGCGGCGCCTGCCTGAAATTGCAGGGTTCGCACACTCCGGTGCATATGCACTCAGAATACAACACCTAAACCCGTAGCTCACGAGCTGAGGGTCATTCGACTCGAATTCTGCAAATATTCCGCAAATCTGGAACTTCAACTCACACTTCTGCACTCTTGAGGTCGCGAGTACACTTAGTGAAGGACTGGCACCCCTCCCCGAGCCGGTGCCCATAAGAGAGAAAAGGCTGAAAACTGATGACTGAAGCGGCTGAGACCGTTCTTGAAGTATTTATTCCGGGCCCCGGTGAGAACCCGGAGGATCCGCAGGATATGGAGCGCTCTGAGTTCCTGAGCGCCGCGCAGGAGGCGCTGGATTCGGGCGTGGACATTGAGGTGTACTCCACCGACTCCTACCCTTCCGCATTTGAAGCAGTGCGCACCGGTGGCCGAGCAGATTGAGATGAACGGCATCGAGGTTCTGCCGCTCATGCTCGTCAACGGTGAGGTGAAGGTGTCCTTCGCGTACCCGACCGCCGAGCAGATTAAGCGTTTCTCGCGCGCCCACCTGGTCGCCCAGCCGAAGGCGAACGCGGCAGCGGCTGCGTGCGGCCCGTCCGGTTCCCCGGCGGCGTCGATGATCCCGAACCTGAGCCCTCTGGCGGAACCCGCCGGTTTCGCGGCGACCCTGGCGGGTAAGGCGCCCCAGCCGGTCGGCGGCCCCGAGATCGGTAACCGCGTGAACCTCATGGGTGGCGACACCGGCGACGGTATCCCCACCTCCGGTTCGGTGGCTGTGAAGTCCGGTGGCTGCGGATGCGGCGGTTGCGGCTGCGGCGGCAAGTAAACCCGCCCTCTGCCAGCAATGAGCGCCTGGCTCGCCCGGTTCTAAACTGCGTCACGGTTCTAGAACTGCATAAACAAAGAGCGGTGCCCGTCTCCTCGTGATGAGGAAGCGGGCACCGCTTTCGCTTAACGAAGCTTAGGTTCACACCCGGCAGCACCTACGGGAGCTGCGGCGGGCGAACAGCACCTTACTGTGATGGGAGGTACCGACGGAACCGAGCTGCTGGCAAGCCTCGACCACGCGTGCGGCCATGCCTGCCTCTGCAGCTGCACCCCAAACGCGGGGGTCGTAGGTCTTCTTGTTGCCGACCTCGCCGTCAACCTTCAGCACACCGTCGTAGTTGCTGAACATGTGGCCAGCAACGGGGCGGGTGAATGCGTACTGGGTATCGGTGTCGATGTTCATCTTGATAACACCGTAGGACACTGCGTCTGCAATCTCCTGCTCGGTGGAGCCGGAGCCACCGTGGAAGACCAGGTAGAAGGGCTTGTCGCCCTTGCCGTACTTAGCGCCGACCTCGGTCTGGATTTCCTTGAGCAGCTCGGGGCGCAGGTGAACGTTACCGGGCTTGTACACGCCGTGAACGTTACCGAAGGTCAGAGCAGCCATGTAGGTGCCCTTCTCGCCCAGGCCGATTGCCTCAACGGTCTTGATTGCGTCTGCAACGGTGGTGTACAGGGAGTCGTCGATAGCGCCTTCAACGCCGTCTTCCTCGCCACCAACGGCACCGATCTCAACCTCGAGCACGATGCTTTGCCTTGGAGGTACGCTCGATCAGCTCAGCAGCAATCTTCAGGTTCTCGTCCAGGTCGATTGCGGAGCCGTCCCACATGTGGGAGTTGAAGATGGGGTCTTCACCGCGAGCAACAGCCTTCTCGGACTCTGCCAGCAGGGGCAGGACGAAGCCGTCCAGCTTGTCCTTGGGGCAGTGATCGGTGTGCAGTGCAATGTTCACGTCGTACTGCTTAGCAACTTCGCGTGCGTATGCTGCGAAGGCCAGGAGCCAACGACCATGTCCTTCTTGGAAGCGCCGGACCAGTATGCTGCACCACCGGTGGATGCCTGGATGATGCCGTCCGAGCCAGCCTCTGCGAAGCCGCGGATTGCAGCGTTCAGGGTCTGGGAGGAGGTCACGTTCACTGCGGGGTACGCGAAGCCCTTTCCTTCGCGGTCTGCAGCATTTCTGCGTAAACTTCGGGGGTTGCAATAGCCATATGCTGACTCCTTGGATAGATGCGACCGGTTACCGATGCTGGGCCGGTTCACCATATTTTGTTGGCGCGCGAGACGCCTCCTACTCGCACTATTTTACCAAGATACGACTTATTTATCGTTAATTTTTTGTGGGTTTTTTTGGGTTTACTGCAGCGAAATTTCCGCGAATTACCGCGGTAAAGTAGAGGTGTTAATGACTTGATGTCTTCTGCGCGTGCAGGCCAGCGCACACATCACCCGGACGCGGCGAAAGGAACCTCCCATGAGCAAGGCGAGCGCTAAAAATAATCCGAAACAGCTCGACGCGAAGCGTGAGAAGCGTGCCCGCCAGGCGCAGCGTCGTGCTGAGCGTGAGCATCCGAATGCGGCGGCTATTGCCCCGGTGCGCGCGCAGTTGGATGAGGTTCTGGAGCGTAAGAGTCGGCATGTTTTGGGGCATGGCGATATGGCGAAATCCCTTGAGTTGATGGAGAAAATGCGTGATGAGGGCGCGAGTGACCACGAGATTGATGTGGCGCTTGCGGAGGCGAAGCTCCCCTCGGTCGTGCAGGTTGGTCGTAAGTCGTTGATGCGTTGGCCGAGCTGGTGGTGGTTGAATCGTCGTGAGCGCGCGTTGCGGGCGAAGATTGACCGCCTGATGGAGGGACTAAGTCCCCGTTTGTGAATAGGTTGTGAGAGCACCCCGTTGTGGGTGCTCTTGTGCTGTGCGGTGGTGGGGATAATTGATTTTTTGGACTCAGGGTTCAATTAATCTATTTCACAAAACAATGAAAACCACACAATACAACATGAACCAAATATATTTATAAGATATGCATTATATGTATATAAATTGTTACGTGATGCGGGTTATATTTACCTAAATTACCGTGCTATAGTCATTACAACCCGCAGACGTGTTCCCAACCACATTTCGTGTAACACGTGCTTCAGACGTAACTATCCAAGGAGGTATAGCGTGAGCACCTCACCGAACAAGAACCCGCAGACTTCTGCAGCGGATCAGTACACTAAGCCCCCCACAGATGACCCGTTCGCACACGAACAGGAAGGCTTCCACAAGGGGCTTGGCGCACGTCAGCTCCAGATGATCGCCATCGGTTCCGCTATTGGTACCGGCCTGTTCCTGGGCACCGGTAGCCGCCTGCAGGACGCAGGCCCCATGCTCGCCGTTATCTACGCCGTCATCGGCTTCTTCGGCTACCTGATTCTTCGAGCCCTCGGCGAGCTGATCCTTCACCGCCCCTTCCTCGGGCTCCTTCGTCTCCTACACCCGCGAATTCTACGGCGAAAAAGCCGCATTCGTATCCGGATGGCTGTACTGGCTGAACTGGGCAATGACCGCCGTTGCAGACGCCACCGCGATCGCTATCTACATCAGCTGGTTCGGTCGATACAACCAGTTCTTCGCGGATATTCCCCAGTGGCTCAGCGCATTCATCGTCGTTGTTGTCACCGTTGCTTTGAACCTCATCTCCGTGAAGCTCTTCGGTGAGCTGGAATTCTGGTTCGCACTCATTAAGATTCTTGCCCTGCTGTCCTTCATGGCGGTAGGTATCTGGTACCTGGTCTTCGGTGAACCCATCAACGGCGTCACCCCCGGCCTGAGCCTTATTGCAGCCAACGACGGCTTCTTCCCCAACGGCATTCTTCCCGCTCTTATCGTGGTTCAGGGCGTTGTGTTCGCCTACGCCGGTATTGAGCTGGTCGGCACCACCAGTGGTGAAACCAAGAACGTTGAGAAGGTTATCCCCCGCGCTATCAACACCGTGATCTGGCGTATCGCGATCTTCTACGTTGGTTCCGTGGTTCTGCTCTGCCTGCTCATGCCCTACACCGCATACAAGGACGCAGAGTCGCCGTTCGTGACCTTCTTCGACGCTATCGGTATTGACGGTACCGCACCGATTATGCAGCTGGTCGTTATTACCGCGGCTGCTTCCTCGCTGAACGCTGGACTGTACTCCACCGGTCGTATCCTCCACTCGATGGGTGTTGCAGGTTCGGCACCGAAGTTCACCACTAAGGTGTCCCGCTCCGGCGTTCCGGTGGCAGGTATTCTGCTGACCGGTGTGATTGGCCTCTTCGGTGTTGTGCTGAACTTCTTCGTTCCCGAGCAGGCGTTCGAGGTCGTGCTGAACATCGCCTCGGTGGGCACCATGGCTAGCTGGGCGGCTATCGCAATGTCGCACCAGAAGTACCTGAAGCTGGTCGGCGAGGGCAAGTACAAGCGCCCCAACTACCGTGCACCCGGCGGTCGTTTCAGCGACTGGGCTGTGATGGTCTTCCTGGCTGTTGTGCTGGTGCTGATGGCTCTGGATTACCCGGTCGGGTACCTACACCCTGGCATCGCTGCTGCTGGTTATTCCCGCTGCTGATTATCGGCTGGTACACGGTTCGTGACCGCGTCAACGAGATTGCTCGCGTCCGTGAAGGCTACACCGGTTCCGTGCCTGTGATTGCTGCCCGCCCCGTGGTGAAGAAGCTCGTTCCGGAGCCTCGTACCCACATTGACCTGGGTGAACTGGACCTTGAGGACGAGGACAAGCCGAAGGGCAACTAACCCGACGGCAGCCTCCGATTCCGTGATATCCCAGTGAAATCCCGGTGAAGGCGATGAGGGGGTTCTAGACCCTAGCCCGTAGGTTCCAGGAGCTCTAGGGCCCCCTCCCTGCACGTCTTTTCGTGTTCGTTCCGTATTACATCCGTGTAATACATAAAGCAAAGTACATATTTACAGCATTTCTAAAAGGGTGTGTCCTGCAATATATTTTGAGATAATAGATATCCACAGTGACCACCAGATGCACAAAGAAGTTTTGTGCAGATATTCAAAGGAGAAAATCATGACTGAACGTCCTAGCGCACACGCGGTGGAATTTGTTGACGTCGCCTCGATGGCGAAGTGGATTCAGAAGGACGGCGTAGGCAACATCATTGCCGGCATGGTCGACTTCCTCGAAGAAGACTTCAAGAAGTGGCAGAGCTTCGACAAGATCCCTCGCGTCGCCTCCCACACCCCCTTCGGTGTGATTGAGCTGATGCCCACCTCCGACAACATCACCTACTCCTTCAAGTACGTGAACGGCCACCCGTCGAACCCGGCACGCGGCTTCCAGACCGTGACCGCGTTCGGTCTGCTCGCTGACGTGGACAACGGCTACCCGGTGTTCCTGGCTGAGATGACCCTGCTGACCGCGCTGCGTACCGCTGGCGTGTCCGCCATGGTTGCTAAGCACCTGGCACGCAAGGATTCGAAGAAGATGGCGATGATTGGTACCGGCTCGCAGTCTGAGTTCCAGGCGCTGGGTATGCGCGCTGTGCTCGGCATTGAGGACCTGTCCGTCTACGACGTTGATCCGCACGCGATGGAGAAGTTCCGCCGTAACCTGGAGCCGCTGGGCTTCCGCATCCACCTGGCTAAGGACGTGGACGAGGCTGTTGAGGGCGCCGACATTATTACCACCTGCACCGCCGATAAGCAGCAGGCGAAGGTTCTGCTGGACCGCCAAGTGAAGCCCGGCGTGCACCTGAACGCTATTGGTGGCGACTGCCCCGGCAAGACTGAGCTGGAAAGCGAAATTCTGGACCGCTCCACCGTGTTTGTTGAGTTCCCGCCGCAGACCCGCATTGAGGGCGAGATTCAGCAGAAGGACCCGGACTTCCCGGTGGTGGAGTTCTGGAAGGTTCTGACCGGTGAGGAGCCGGGCCGCGTTTCGGATGAGCAGATTACCCTGTTTGATTCGGTGGGCTTCGCGATTGCTGACTTCTCGGGTCTGCGTTATGCCCGTGCGGCTACGCAGGACACCGACCTGCAGCAGTTCATTGACCTGGTTGCTAGCCCGGATGATCCGAAGGATCTGTACTCGCTGGTGAACGTTAACGTTCCGGTGGGCTAAAGAGCTAAGCAACCTGACGCTGAGTGGCCTTGAGCTGGCGGGCATGTAGGTGCGCCGGCGTAGGCTGCGAGGTTGAGAGTGAATAAAGTGAGGGCCGGGGAGTGGTGACACTCCCCGGCTCCTTCTTGTGAAATTTGCTTGTGGGCATTCTGCGGGTGGTTCACCCCGTTCTGCCCTTCAGCGGGTGTGGCTACTGGTGGGTGGCGATAATTTCGCGCGCCTTCGCCACACGCTTTCTTTTTCTGCTTTCAACTGGTTGAGCTTCGCCTGGTTCTTCTCAATGAGAGGCCCCTGATAGGATGCCTCAAGATCACCCAAACGCTGAGCCATACCCACCTTCTGGTTGCATTCAGCTTCGATGGTTGCGAGGCGAATTTCTTCCGGCTTAGTTTCTTCGTTGCCTTGGGAGGAGGCCATGAAATGTGCGCTTTCTTCGGACATCCAGTCGCTTTCTCCTTCTCTGGGGGTTAGCCCACGTTCACGCAGGCAGGTCCACCATTCTGAGCGGATATTTTTCCACTCATCGGTTTGGGAGGCGTAGGTGTATGCCTGTGAGTTTAGCTCTCCTACAAACCGGTATTCTTTTTCGTCCAGTTCGACGTCAGAGAATGCGGCTTTCACCTCTTCTTGGCACTGGGCATTGATGTCGTCCGCTGCTGAATCGTCCGAGCCTCGGGATTCCTCCTTATGGGAATACCCGTACTTTTTGGCGTACTCGACGTTCCAGGTGCCGTATAGGCCTCCCGGTTGCGGGGTGTCTATTGAGGGTACGGCGTAGGACTGCCCGTGGTGCGCGTAGCATTCGGACATGAGCGTGTGCCATGCCGTGCTCACCGTACGGATTGTTAGTTCATCGAAGGCATACTCGTCCAGTGGAAGGTGTATGTAGTTCTTTGAATAATCGAGAACAGCTTTTCGTGAGGTGTCCCGCTCGGCACTGTTGGAGCAGGATACGCACGCCCCCAGCAGGCAGAATACTGTTACCGCAGAGAGAGCCTTACGCATAGGCTTTTCCTCCTCCATACCTCGTTGTAACGTTCAAACGGAGTTACCCCAATTATCCCAAGGGATGCTATCTGCTTGTTGCTGATATCTACTGGTGGGTGGCAATAATTTCGCGCGCCTTCGCTATCTTCGCATCACGTTCAGCCTTCAATTCATTCAGCAGCGCCTGATTCTTCTCAATCAAAGGCCCCTGATAAGACGCCTCAAGATCACCCAAACGCTGAGCCAGCCTCACCTTCTCGCTACATTGAGCTTCAATGGTTGCCAGGCGGATAACCTCCTCCAACACTTTGGGATCATCAGCATTCAGATTGGCCGTTTCTTTGCTCGTCCATTCACCGTCCCCGGTGCGAGGCGTCAACCCTTTCTCACGCTGGCAGTCCCACCAATCTGAGCGGGCTTTCTTCCATTCAGGGTCAGCCTGCGCACGCATGTACGCTTCACTACGGATACGCTCGACGGGGCGGTACTTTTCTCATCATCCTCATCAAAATAGAGCATATCCAGTTCTTCCCGATGCTCTTCGCGGCAGCTGGCCCTGACGTCTTCAGGGATGCTCTTATAAATCCTTTCCTGCTCATCTCTGACTTGGATGGACGTAAAATGATTCGCCGCATGCTTCACGTTCCAGGAGCCGTACTGGGAGGCGTTGCCAGAAACCAAGCCGTTTTCTAGAATTTCAAAATCGTATCCTTTTTTCGCATAGCACTCTTTAAGAATCAACAAATACGCCCTATATGTTATATCTTCGGCCTGGTCACTCATATCGTATTCGTCGAGGGGAAGAGTAATATAGTTATTTTCAAAATCCAGCTGGGCTTTGAGGCTAGTATCCTTAGGCGCAGCGGCGCAGGAACTTAAAGCTAAAGCAAAGCAGGCGAGTAGGGCAGAAGATTTCTTCATTGTTACCAACTCCTTTCAATCAAGAAAGTCAGGAGGAGCCCACAAACATTGGGCTCCTCCATCACAATTACCAGCGGCAGTTTACCTTGTAAACAGAACTAATACGATCATCCCAAGTCTCGCCCCAATGGAGACCCGCATGGCTTAGACCGCGAAGATAGTTGAGGTCGGAAGAAGATTCAAAATTTCGACCCCTGTGATTAATGTCTTCGTAATAGTGCCACCGACACCCACCAGAATGCAATGAAGATGCACGGTCACTCATCCAATCCAAATGGGTCGTCCCCTCAGTTTCCATACGGGGCCCAAGGAAATTGGCATCCGAATAGAAAGTAACACCCGCATGTGCCGGAGGTGCTACCGCACCGAAAGTCACCGCAGCCACACAGGCCGCAACAGCAAGAGACTTATTAAAGATCCTCATCAGAATCTCCTTTCAAAAGAATGACGCCGCGGTCATTCATATCCACAACCCGCAACCATTGGCGAGCCGAAGTCAGGAAATCCATCGCATGCCCCAAACCGAAATTGAGAGTGCGACTCTCGTATTCCCTGTGACTTGAATTAATACTAACACACCTAGGCAATTTATTTAGTGATTTAAATCACTTATATGATAATATGGGATTTACCCGCTTTAGATATATTTAAATATTATTTACTACATTTACAAGACAAAAAATCCAGATAACATCACACAACCCCACCACAAACAACGAACCAAACCCCGTGGGTACCCACATTCATGTGAAAAACTCAACACCCCACCCAAACAAAGAATCACCCAATACCCCAATAAAAACCCCAATAAAAAAGGTTCCGACGCGCACACATGCTTCACATTCCAGGAGCCATACCGGAGGCATCACCAGAAACCCAGCCATTTTCTAGGATTTCAAAATCGCATCCTTTTTTCGCGTAGCACTCTTTAAGAGCAAAGCAGGCGAACAGAGCAGCAAATTCCTTCATTGTTACCGACTCCTTTCAACCAGGAAAGTCAGGAGGAGCCCACAAACACTGGGCTCCTCCATCACAATTATTAGTTGTACTATTCAGTTCAAACAGAATGTGTTATTGACTAGTGGCGATAATTTCACGCGCCCTCGCCACATGCTTTTCTTTCTCTTCTTTCAACTGGTTAAGCTTCGCCTGGTTCTTCTCAATGAGAGGCCCCTGGTAGGATGCCTCAATATCACCCAGACGCTGAGCCATACCAACCTTCTGATTACATTCCGCTTCGATAGTTGCGAGGCGAATCACTTCTTGAGTTTTTTCCTCCTCACTCTTAGAACTTACGTCAATATTGGACGTCTCTTGACTACCCCACGCCTGGTCATCCTTGCGTGGTGTTAACCCATTGCTCTCTAGGCAGCTCCACCATTCAGAGCGAACTTTATTCCATTCCGGATCACTTTTCGCACTCGCATAGGCTTCCTGTCTAAGCCGGTAAGCGAAAGAGTCATTGTCATTCTCGTATTCAATTTCTTTCAACTGATTGGCACTTTCCTTGCGACATTCCTTCCTAATCTCTGCCGGTATTTTCTCTGCCGCCTGCGTGCGCTCTCGAGACTTTTCTTCATTGAAATATCCATACTTCTTGGCATATTCAACATTCCAGGCACCATATATATTACTGTGCTGATCATCAGAGAACACAGGGACAGCATCAGAGTATCCCTTAGCTACATAACATACTTGCATGATACGGGCGACCGCCTCATTAATTACAGCCCTTGACGCATCGTCATAGTCATACTCATCCAGGGGAAGAGTAATCAAATTATTCGCGTAATCGAGCTTGGCTTTATACTCAGAATTTGAGGCACCTCCCTGAGCGCATGAAGACAGCAAAAGCGCGCCTGCTAGGGCAGTGATTGTGAATGCACTACTTTTATGCAAGAGCACACCCTCCTTTCAGAGTGGAAGAAAAACTTAAAGCAGGAAAGCATCCTGTCCCTCTACCACCATTCACCTAGCAATACACATACCTAACTGAGCTAATCCGGTCATCCCAAGTCTCGCCCCAATGGAGACCCTCATGGCTTAGACCCCGCAGATAGTTGAGGTCGGAAGAAGAATCAAACCTGCGACCCCTATAGTGGCTGTCTTCGTAATAGCGCCACCGGCACCCATCAGAATGCAATGAAGATGCACGGTCATTCATCCAACCCAGATGAGGGTTATCCCAGGTGTACATACGGGACCCAAGGAAATTGGCATCCGAATAGAAAGTAACACCCGCATGTGCCGGAGGTGCTACCGCACCGAAAGTCACCGCAGCCACACAGGCCGCAACAGCAAGAGACTTATTAAAGATCCTCATCAGAATCTCCTTTCAAAAGAATGACGCCGCGGTCATTCATATCCACAACCCGCAATCATTAGCGAGCCGAAGTCAGGAAATCCATCGCATGTCCCAAACCGAATTTGAGAGTGCGATTCTCATATTCCCTGTGACTTGAATTAACACTAGCACACCTAGACTATTTATTTAGTGACCTAAATCACTTATGTGATAATATGTGATTTACCCGATTTAGATATATTTAAATATTATTTACTACATTTACAAGACAAAAAATCCAGATAACATCACACAATCCCACCACAAACAACGCATCAAACCCCGTGGGTACCCACATTCATGTGAAAAACTCAACACCCCACTCTAACAAAAAAATCACCCAAACCCCCAATAAAAACCCCCAACAAAAAAGGTTCCGACGCGCACACAACGCATCGGAACCTTTAAACACCAAACAGCCGCCAGGCTACGACGGAATCTGGCCAAACACATGGCGGCGAACCCACGCATGCATCGCAATACCCGCAGCCGTCGCCGCATTCATCGAACGCGTTGACCCAAACTGCTCAATCGACAGAGTATCCCTAGCCGCCGCATGCAACTCCTCCGACAAGCCCGGGCCCTCCTGACCAAAAACCAGCACACACTTCTTCGGCAGATCATACGTCTCCAGGGGCACCGAATCCGGAAAAATATCAATACCAATAATCTCCAGACCCTCAGCCTGCGCCCACGCCACAAAATCCTCAATCGTCGGATGATGACGCACATGCTGATAACGATCCGTCACCATCGCACCACGACGATTCCAACGGCGACGCCCAATAATATGGACCTCCTTCGCCAACATCGCATTCGCAGTACGCACCACCGTGCCAATATTCAGGTCATGCTGCCAATTCTCAATCGCCACATGAAAATCATGGCGGCGCGTATCCAGGTCAGCAATAATCGCGTCCATCGACCAGTAACGGTACTTATCCACCACGTTACGGCGGTCGCCCTCACGCAGCAGCTCCTCATCCCAGTGGTCGCCCTCGGGCCACGGGCCCTCCCACGGGCCCACACCCACCTCAAAACGGGCAGTACCCTGCTCAGTACCCTCAACAGCCTCAGCTACAGCCGCCTCAGCAGGTACAGCCTCCGCAGGTACAGCCTCAGCCGCCTCACGATTCTCAACCATCACAACCGCCTTTACGCCAACAACCAGCGCCACTCCGGCGCCCACAGAGCCATCTTACAGACAAAAACCCGCGCCACCAGCCACACACAGCAGCCAGCGGCACGGGTTCACCCGCCGCAACGGGAACGTCTTAAAAATTCACGAGGTCCTAGTCCAAGCCAGTAGAGACTAGTCCAGGCCCAGCTCATCCTTCGAGTATGCGTACAGGCACGGGACGCCCGCAACCTCTTCCACATGCTCCTTAGCGCCGGTCGCACGGTCAACAATCACAGCAACCGCCACAACCTCAGCGCCAGCCTTACGCAGTGCCTCAACAGCAGTCAGCGCAGAACCACCGGTGGTGGAGGTGTCCTCAACAGCAACCACGCGGCGACCCTCAACGCTCGGGCCCTCCACCTGACGGCCCATGCCGTAAGACTTCTGAGCCTTACGCACCACAAACGCGTCAATCGCACGGTCCTGATCGCCAGCGGCACGCATAATCGCGGTACCCACCGGGTCAGCACCCATAGTCAGGCCGCCAGCAGCCTCAAACTCGATGCCGTTCTTATCCAGCAGATCCAGCATGACCTGACCCACCAGGCGAGAAGCCTCATGGTGCAGGGTGATGCGGCGCAGGTCAACGTAGTAGTCGGCTTCCTTGCCGGAGGCGAGGACCACGTGCCCGCGCACCACAGCCAGCTCCATAATCAGCTGGCGCAGGCGTTCACGGGCTTCTTCAATGGGGAGGTTTTCAGAAAGCTTAGTCATAGTTCAAGTGTAGCGGCTCACGTACAAGCGGCGCAGGCTATTCCCTGTGCTATTCCAGCGCTAGGTTATTCCACCACGCGGCCCACCGACGGCGGCAACGCAGCACGCAGCTTCGTCAGCATCTCCTCATACTCGGCGGCCGGGTCGGAATCAGCCACGATAGCGCCACCAGCGGCAAGAGTCACCGTGCCCTCATCGTGCGCCACGAGCGTGCGAATCACAATCGACAGGTTCGCCGATCCATCCGCCGACGCAAAGCCCAAAGCACCTGAATACACGCCGCGAGCGCGACCCTCCAGACCCTCAATAATCTGCATGGTCGAAGGCTTCGGGGCACCCGTCATCGAACCGCCCGGGAAGCACGCCCGCGCGGCAGCCACCGCACTCACACCCTCACGCAGACGCGAACTGACCGTAGACACCAGCTGATGCACCGTCGAATAGCTCTCCACGCCCATAAGCACGGGCACGCGCACGGACGCCGGGTCAGACACCGTGGACAGGTCATTACGCAGCAAATCCACGATCATGAGGTTCTCGGCGCGGGTCTTCTCATCGGTACGCAACCATGCCGCCGCCGCGGCATCTTCTTCCGGGGTGGCGCCGCGAGCAATCGTGCCCTTAATCGGCTTGGTCTGGGCGTTACGCTGCTCATCCACACTCAAAAAACGCTCCGGCGAAGAAGAAAGCACCGAAAAATCACCGCACCGCAGGTACGCCGCATACGGCGCCGAATTGTGGGCGCGCTGGCGGCGGTACAGCTCAAAGAAAAGTTCCGGGCTCGGATTGGGGATGCGCGCGACCGTCTGCGCGGTCAGGCACACCTCGTAGCTGTTACCCTCGTAGATTTCGTGCTGACTAGCGCGGACGGCGTCCATGTAGGCTTCCGCGGCGGGTGCCGGGAAGAGCAGGGGCTCAGCGAGTTCGGGGGTATTTACGGGGGTGCTGTCGGAGGCAGTCTCCCCCGCAGTGCTCAGCAGCCGCTCCGCCGCCTCACACCACGGCTCATCGCCCACCAGCCAGCTACGTGCGGGGCGGCCCGGGCGGGCATGCTCGTGCACCAGGTAGCGGACCGCCGGCAGCCACAGAGAATCCGGGGTCGGCGCCTCATGCGTCGGCAGATAGCCTGGCACCGGGTGGCCGTGCTCCAGGCCCATGGCGGCACGCGCCTCATAGCCGAAATAACCCACGTAACCGCCACGCAAACCCGCGGGCAGACCGGTCGCCGCCGCGGCATCCGGGTGCACGCGCGGTGCGGAGGCGAGCGCCGCCTCCAGCTGGGCGAAGGGGTCTTCCCCGCCAGACTCAGCCGCCGCACGCGCCGAATCCACGCGCAGGGGCGACAGCTGCGCCGGAACCACACCCACATACGAGGCAACCGACATGGGCGACTCCTCGCGCGCGGAATCCAGCCAGAAGGAATACTCAGCGCCACCGCTCAGCAGCGGGTACGCCTCCTCGCAGTTCACCGCGAAAGGAAGCGGGCGCACGATAAGCTCCCGCGTCTGCGCATCCCACGGGATGCTCTGCAGAGTACTCGGCAGGGCATTCGGGGAGGCAGATGCGGGAGCGTTCGGGGTAGAAAAAATACGGTCCGCGGAAGTTTTAGTCACGGACTCCATTGTATGGCGTGCAGACGAATTGGCGGTTTAGTGAACGACTGCGGGTGCTTCGCCGTTTTCGCTGGTCATCGGCAGGCCGGCAGCAAACCACGCACTGGTGCCGCCCGCAATGTTGTGTGCGGCGTAGCCGTGCTCACGCAGGAAGGTTGCCGCGCGGTTCGAACGGCCGCCACCGTGGCAGATGACGTAGAAGTCCTCACCGGGTGCGGGCAGCTCAGCCAGACGCTCAGTAATGGTGCCGAGGGTGATGTGCTTGGCGCCGGTCGCGTGGCCACCCTCCCACTCGTAGTCTTCACGCACGTCGATGATGGTTGCGCCTTCGGGAACGTCGCGGGGGTCAACCTGGGGTACAGCAGTCATGATTTTCTCCTTTGAATTGAACTAGAACGAGCCGGTCGGCACGGCGGGGTGCCGGGTGGGCATAGTTGTGGTTCTACTCTAGCGCTTTGGGGGTGCGTGGCGCATCTAGCCCGGTATGTGGGGGTGTGTGAGATTCGGAAGTGGTGCATACGAAAAAATCGAAATGGTTTTTCATGCACTACTTAGGAGGTAATCATACGTAATACAAGAACATTCATGTATACATATACACCTATAAGGGTATAGACTTAAATACATATTGTCCGGGTCACACAGAACCCCAGGCTTACACAGAAAAGATTTCCGCCATGTCTCACACCATCACAGGTGCCGAACCCAAGGAAACCAAGACCTTCTTCGACCACCCGCGTATGCTCGCAAACCTGTTCACCGTAGAAATGTGGGAGCGCTTCTCCTTCTACGGCATGCAGGGCATCATGATCTACTACCTGTACTACACCGCCGACAAGGGCGGCCTGGGTCTCGACCAGGCCCTCGCCACCGGCGTTATCGGCGCGTACGGTGCAGTCGTGTACCTCATGGCAATTCTTGGCGGCATCCTCGGTGACCGCCTCCTCGGCCCCGAGCGTACCCTCTTCTACTCCGCTATCGGCATCATGGCGGGCCACATCTCCCTCTCCCTCATCCCCGGCATTCCGGGTGTGGTGATTGGTCTGCTGCTGGTCGCTATCGGCTCCGGTGGTCTGAAGAGTAATGCCTCCGTGCTGGTCGGCTCCCTCTACTCGGACAACGACCACCGCCGCGACGCGGGCTTCACCATCTTCTACATCGGCGTGAACACCGGTGCACTCATCGGCCCGATTCTGACCGGTTGGGGCTGGAGCACCGGCGGTTTCCACCTCGGATTTGGCCTGGCTGCTATCGGTATGGCTGCCGGCCTGATTCAGTACTCGCTGACCCGCAAGAACCTGCCCGCCTCCGTACACCACGTGGGCACCCCCTTCACCAGCGCTCAGAAGCGTAACTTCTTCCTGGCACTGGTCGGTATCGTGGTCGTTCTCGGTATCCTGCTGGCAACCGGCCTGATGACCGCAGACAACCTCAAGAACTGGGTCATGGGCTTCATCTTCATCGGCGCTATCGCCCTGTTCGCTCAGCTGCTGACCGCTAAGGACGTCACCGCGGATGAGCGTTCCCGCGTCACCGCATTCATTCCCCTGTGGATTGCAAACGCCGTGTTCTGGGCACTGTACCAGCAGCAGTTCACCGTCATGGCGGTGTACTCGGATGAGCGCCTCAACTGGAACATCCTGGGCATGGAGCTGAGCCCGAACCTGGTCAACTCCATCAACCCGATCTTCATCATTATCTTCGGCATGATGTTCTCCGCCCTGTGGACCAAGTGGGGTGACCGCCAGCCGGTCACCACCCTGAAGTTCTCCGCAGCGCTGATCATTATTGGTCTGGCGTTCTGGATCTTCCTCGCTCAGGCGGGCGTTCAGAGCGTGAACGTCGGCTGGATCGTGCTGATTCTGTTCGTCTGCACCATCGCTGAGCTGATTATTTCGCCGGTGGGTATTTCGCTGGCGACCAAGCTCGCACCGAAGGCGCACCGCGTGAACATGATGGCGCTGTACTTCACCTCCGTGGCAATGGGTACCGTGCTGTCGGGTTGGTTGGCTCAGTTCTACAGCATGGAAACTGAAGTTCCCTACTTCACCTGGATGGGTATTATCACCATCGCGACCGGTGTGCTGCTGTTCCTGGTGCACAAGCCGGTTCAGAAGATGATGCGCGGCGTGAAGTAGCCACAAAGTTGCTTATCTACACTGCCAACTCGCTGCTTCGGGCAGCGTGAGCGTGTAGATGTGAGGGCCCCAAATCCTTGAATTACCAAGGGTTCGGGGCCCTTACTATACGCCCTGGTACATGCTCCAGTGTATGCCCCGGTGTATGCTCCCGGCAGTCGGAGCCCCGGAATGTCGAGGGGGGTTCAGGAGGGGCGTTCGGAGCATGTTCCTTAATGAGACAATCCGCGCAGATTTTCTTATTAAGCGCCTTAATAAGAAAATTGAAGTGTATTGTCTTATTAAGACCCCTCAAGCACGACCAGCATTAACGACACCCAGGAGGAGGAACCATGCCCTCAGCCACCACCTGGCCCGCCCTCACATGGGAGCCGCAAACCCCCTTGGTTCACCGGGACGCCCTCGCCTCCCGACGCGCAACGCGCCGCAACTCCGGCACCTTCTCCAGCGCCGTACCCGCTTCCATTGCCGCACTCAACGTCGAACTCAGCCCCGCACTGCGAGCGCGCCTCCAGGAGAACGCCACCGCAATGACCCGCTTCGATGAGCGGCTCCACCACATCGGCGGCATCCCCTTCTCTGCGGTTCTTCTGCGTGGCGAATCCGCCTCCAGCTCGCAGATTGAAAACCTCACCGTTAGTGCACGCAGGCTCTCACTGGCTGTCCTGGGTGCAAGCGGGTCGAAGGTCGGCGTTAACGCCGAGCTGGTGGCACGTAACGTTCACGCCATGCGTGCAGCCTTGAACACCGCAGAAAACATTAGCGTCGATAACATCCTCGCGATGCACCGCGAACTGACCCGCGGCCTACAGCAGGACTCCGGCGTACTCCGCACCCAGTGGGTGTGGATTAAGGGCGATTCGCCGGTAACCGCCGACTATGTGGCGCCGCATCACGAGAGGGTTCCTGCCGCCCTCGAAGACCTTGTAGCCTTCATGAACCGCCGCGATATTGACCCCCTCGCGCAGGCGGCTATCGTGCACGCCCAATTTGAAACGATTCACCCTTTCACTGACGGCAACGGCAGAACCGGGCGAGCCCTCATCTCCGCGCTCCTGCTCGCCCGCGGCGTCACCCGCCACGTGATTCTGCCCGTCTCCTCCGGGCTGTTGCACGATACCGATGGGTACATTCAGGCGCTCACCGACTACCGTGCAGGCGATGCCGAGCCCATCATCGAGCTCTTCATCGACGCCACACAGAAGGCAATTACCAACGCAGAAATCCTGGCGCAAGACATTGAAACCCTGCGCGATGAGGTGCTGTCCATTGCCCAACGTAAAACCCCTCTCCTGCGTTCCCTCACTGACCTGTGCTGCACTGAGCCCGCCTTCACTGCACACATGGTGGAGGAGCACACACAGGGGTCCCGAGCTAGTGTGTATCGCCTCCTCAACCGCATGGTGGAGCTGCAGATTCTGCGTGAAGAACGCGTCAAAATTCAGGGGCAAAAAGTGTGGACTGTCCCCGCTCTCAACCGCGCCCTCGACAACTTCGCGGCACGAGCAGGACGACGCGGATAGACGCGCCATCGGGTTCGATAACCCGCGCGAAAATTCTGCGGCCGCAGGCGAGTTCTGATGTGCGGAACTGTGACGATTTATGTCTCCCCGTGAACGCGCGTGACGAAACACAGGGTCAAAAAGGGACGCATTAAGCCACGAACAGAAATCTACTAGACAGCCCTCAACCACAGGTCTAAGGTGATTCCAGAACGAGCCGGAAAACCTTCCGGCACGACCCTTCAACCCTTAGCCGAGGAGAAAATCATGGCACTTTACCTGGTAGAACTGACCCCCGCACAGCCGTCCAAGGACGAAGCAACCGCACTCATCGAGACCGTCAACTCGTCCCTGACCAACGGCGCCGAGCTCATCGAAACCCAGGTCTCCGCAGACCACAAGATCGTCTTCGTCATCGTCGAATCCGAGAACACCGCATTCGGCCCCGACCTCGCCGCAGCAATCGGTGAGCGCGCAACCGTCGCAGGCCCCGACGCAGTCCGCCTGGTCGGCGCAGAGCTCGAAGACATCAAGAAGCTCAAGAAGGACGCAGACTACCTGGTTGAGTGGGACATCCCCGCAGAGATTACTATGGAACAGTACCTGACCCGCAAGAAGGCAAACGCCCCCAAGTACGCTGAAGTACCCGAGGTTTCCTTCCTGCGCACCTACGTTCGCGAAGACACCGCAAAGTGCCTCTGCTTCTACGACGCACCCGACGAAGAAGCTGTTGTTCGCGCCCGTAAGGCCGTCAGCACCCCCATTGACCGACTGTTCAAGCTGCACGCATAGACGCGATGCTCCCCGCTTAGGAGAAACCCCATGTCCGAGTTCACTCTCGAACCCCTCTACGATTACCCCCAGCGCGAGCAGGTGCTCGCACTCGCCCGAACCCACGCAGATGCTGTTGACCGCGGCGAGCGTTCCCCCTTCGAAAACCTACGCGAAATCGCTAAGGACGGCCTGATTACCCTGGGTCGCGACGGCGGTTCCCTGGTCCCCCAGGTTTCGGTGGCTTTCGACCTTGCCACCGAGGACGCCTCCACGGCGTTCTCCCTGTGGGCTCACCGCTCCACCATTGCGTTCTTTGACGCTGTGGGCCGCGAGCTACCCGCCGGTCTGGCGGATGCGACCGTCAGCGGCACCACCGCCATGGCGGCGGCATACAAGGAGGCTTCGGGTCTGGCACCGATCAAGGTGGAGGGCACCCTCGTTGAGGGCGGTCTGAAGCTGAACGGTTCCGTGTCGTGGGCGTCGAACCTGTACCCGGGCGGCGTGATTGTTCTTCCGGTGGCTGTGCAGAACGCCCCGGAAAGCCACCCGAACCGCTACATCGTGACGGTCCGCCAGGACGTCGAGGGCCTGAGCATTGACTACCACCGCAATCTGCTGGCATTGAACGGCACCGAGTCTGGCACCCTGAAGTTCGAGGACGTTTTCGTTCCGAGCGAGGACATTCTGAGCGATAACATTGAGGCGTTCTTGCACGATGTGACCGCGCCGTTCCTGCTGGTTCAGTCGTCGTTCTGCTTGGGTCTTGCCGCTGGTGCTCTACAGGAGGCTGCTAAGCATCTGGACGTCTCCCAGGGTGTGTTCCGTCTGAGTTCCCGCTGATTCTGACGGAGTACCAGAGCCTGCGTGAGGAACTGGTTCGCCTGGCGTCTGAGCCGGAGCGTGCTGAGCGTCGTGACCTGCTGAGCTTGCGTTTGGGTGTTTCGCACTTTGCAACCATTGCTACTCACTTTGAGCTGCAGGTCGTTGGAGGCGCCGGTTACGTGGCTGATTCCCCGACTGCTCGTCGCCTGCGTGAGGCGTCGTTCCTGCCGGTTCAGTCCCCGACCGAGGGTCACCTGCGTTATGAGCTGGCGCGTTACGATCACCTGGATAACCTGCGTGACGCTCTCTAAACCATTGAGCTGCGTGTAGCGAGTGTTTTTATTTGCTCTTTGCATCAATACCCCGTATATGCCTTGAACTGCATATACGGGGTATTGATGCATTCTGGGCTATATATTAGGGGTTTGAGGCTCATCATAAGAGAATATATGCCCTGCTCAACGTATCCCTGCTCATATTTATAGCCGTTTAGCTGTGACCCACACCCGCATACGCGTAGAATTATGTGGAATTTTATACACCACCACATTCACCTCAGGAGCTCCCTTTGAGCATCTCTAAGCTTCTCGGCTTTGACTGGTCGATCCACGGCGACGGCCGCAGCATCAAGCCCGGTTCCTTTGTTGCCCCGAACGAGCGCCTCGCATGGCCGATTACCATCGGCATCGGCGCGCAGCACGTGGTCGCAATGTTCGGCGCGACCTTCCTCGTGCCGATTATTACCGGCTTCCCCCCGGCAACCACCCTGTTCTTCTCGGGTCTCGGCACGGTTCTGTTCCTGCTGATTACCCGCGGACGCGTCCCCTCCTACCTGGGCTCCTCCTTCGCGTTCATTGCGCCCCTGGCGGCTGCCATGAACTCACACGGCCCCGCTGGTGCCCTCGGCGGTATCGTCATGGCGGGTATCGCACTGTTCCTGGTCGGTCTGATTGTTCAGTTCGCTGGCACCGGCTGGCTCACCAAGCTCATGCCCCCGGTCGTCACCGGTTCGATTGTGGCGCTGATTGGTTTCAACCTGGCAAAGAGCGCTAAGGACAACTTCATGGTGGCACCGGTGACCGCACTGGTGACCCTGTGCTCCATCATCCTGATTTCGGTGCTCTTCAAGGGCATTATTGGTCGCCTGTCCATCCTGCTGGGTGTGGGTATCGGCTACATTACCGCCGTGATTCGCGGCGAGGTGAAATTCGAAGAGATCGAGAAGACCGTTCAGGCTCAGGGCTTCATTGGCCTACCGCAGTTCCAGACCCCCGAGTTCCACTGGGAGCTCGCAGGCCTGTTCATCCCCGTGATTCTGGTGCTCGTGGCTGAGAACATCGGTCACGTGAAGTCGGTGGCTCAGATGAGCGGCGAAAACCTGGACGACTACTCCGGCCGCGCCCTCATGGCGGACGGCCTGGCAACCACCATCGCAGGCATGGGTGGCGGTTCGGGTACCACCACCTACGCTGAGAACATCGGTGTTATGGCTGCAACCAAGGTGTACTCCACCGCGGCGTACTGGGTGGCTGCTATCTTCGCGATTGTTCTGTCGCTCTTCCCGGGCTTCGGCGCGGCTATTGCGTCTGTTCCTGCGGGTGTTCTGGGCGGTGCCGCAACCGTGCTGTACGGCATGATCGGTATGCTCGGTGTTCGTATTTGGAGCGAGAACCGCGTGAACTTCTCGAACCAGATTAACCTGACCACCGCCGCTGTGGCGCTGATTGTGGGTATTGCGGACTACACCTGGACCTTCGATGGGATGACCTTCGCCGGTATTGCTCTGGGTACCGCTGCGACCCTGATTATCTTCCACCTGATGACTTTCATTGCGAAGTACACGAAGGCTGCTGGCGACCCGCTAGAGCCCTTCGACCCTGAGAAGAGCACTGAGGGACACTAAGTTCTTCACCGCCCGTTGGAGTAATGCTCCTGATGCGTAGGCTGCAGAAAAGCGGCCCGGATGGATTGGTTTCCATCCGGGCCGTTTTTGTTCTATTGCGGCTCAAGTTCCAGATGCCGTAGCTATGTTCCTTATACCAGCTGGTACGAGGTGTTGCGGATGCCTCGACCGCCATCACGGGTAATAACTCCTTCTTGAAGAAGCTTTGTCAGAACGTACCGAACCTGCGATTTCTGCAGCTCAGCAAAAGGCCCGGGAAGAGCGTCCATGATGTCATCGATACCTGCGGGGCGGCGTAGCGAGCGCAGAGCGAGGAGCACCGCCTCCTGACGGCTACTGGGAATCGTAGGTGACGATTGACGCGGGTCTACGTCCGACTTCTGCTGCGGTGAACCGATGTCGGCGGTACGAGCACCAGCCAGAGGCTCCCTGCTGATGATTACGATAAACTGAATAACCTTATCAATGAATTGGATGGGTTTCAGCCCTGCCCGACGCACCGCCTCCTGTGCCATGTAGATGCCGCTACCCTCGCCCTCGATGACTCGGTATCCGGCGTCTGGGGTTGTTACGTGCGTGCAGACGTCATACAGGCGGTCATTCACGCGGGAACGTTCCCCATACTCTTGCAAGCGTTGAATGGTGATTCCGTATAGACCGCCGGGGTTTTCTACTAAGATTCGGTCGGGGTAAATCCTGACACGCACCTCTTCGGTATCTGCTTTGGGGTTGAGGCTGCGGTGTACGAGTGCATTCGACAGGATCTCACGAAGGGCAATATCGGGTACTTCCTGCCCGTTGACGAGGTGTCCATTGGGTAGCTCGACAACCGGGTGAGCCAGGTTCCGCTTGACCCATGCCAGAGTCTCTTCGAGCATGGCGGGGATGGGGCCGTCCGCCTCGAATTTGTCGAGGTTGCGGGCTTTATCGCTTGGGTCGGGGACGACTCCGGTAACTTTGAGCGAGGCCCTGAACTCTTGGGGGTAATAACCCAAAGCATACAAGCCCGCAAGGGAAAGGTTGTCGGTTCCGAGGGCAATAATTCCCTTACGTCGGAGCACCTCTTCATCCGTACAATTGGCCAGACGCCGTGAGCGAAATCGTACTTCCTTCAGGTATGCCTTCTTGAGGTCTTTATCGAGATTGGCAACAGAGGTATATGCCACCGGTTCCTCATCGAATCCGGTGCGTGTCCGCTGAGCCATCATCAGGTCAGTTTCGTGGCGGCTCATTTCGTGGTCACCGTCACCGGAACGCACGTACGCTTTACCCCGAATGTAGGCGGGGCGTTCATGGAGAGGTAGAGGAGGGATTGTGGCAACAAAGATTTTGGCGCCTTCGTAAAGGATAGTGCCGGATTCCATGGTGTTCGGCGGCTTGAGGCCATTACGGAGCTTGTTGCCCAGGGACTGCTCTAAGGCCGCCGGGTTGTATACGCCTACAGGTGCAAAGTCATTATTCTCATCGAGGCCGCAGATAATGATGCCGCCCGTGGAACTGTTGGAGAAGCTACTCAGGGTTGCGTCTAGGCTTTTCGGGTAGCCTCCGTGGGCTTTTTTAACCTCAATAAACTGCGTATCGCTACCGTGAGTACGCAGTAGTTTGATGGTTTCAGTAAGCCATTCGGGGGTCCATTCCACGTTGTTCATACAAAAAATTTTAGTCTAGACACAAATCAGACACAAAAATTTGAGTCTAGACATAAATTTTTATGTCTAGACTCAAATTTTTTATGTGTAGACATAAAAGTTTATGTCTAAGTTATGTCTACGTTATGTCTGCAGAGGCTCACCTAGCCGCTAGCGCTGGATGGCTCGTGCTGGATAGCTAGTGCTAGGCGGCTAGGACCGTTCGGCGAGCATCGCCTCAATCGTCTGCGCCACACCGTCCTCATGGAAGGGCGGACAAGTACGCCCCACCTTCGCAATGAGCGCCGGCTGACCCGACGCCATGGCGAAGCCCTCCCCCGCCCAGCAAAGCATCTCCGCGTCATTCGGCATGTCACCAAACGCCATCACCTCGTGCGCCTCAATGCCGTGGCGTGCCGCGAACTTCTCCAGAATCCGCCCCTTATTCACGGTCTTAGAGCCCATCTCGACGAGCGGCTCACCGACCACGCCGCGGGTCACCGACACCAGCGAACCCACCGCCTGATGCACGCGTGCCTGCAGAATATCCGGGTCCATGCCGGGCACACGAATCAGGTACTTAATGACCGGGGTTGAACCAATACGTTCGAGCGCCTCGGCGATTTTCGCCTCCACCACGCGGGCGCCCTCAAGCACCTCACCGCCCTCGTGCGGGCCCTGAATGTAGACGGTATCCACGGTTTCGAGGGTGTAGGTGGCGTCGGGGAACATGGGCTCCAGCAGCTCGTGAGTACGGGCAATCACCACGGGATCAGCGCCGTTAACTTCTTCCACCTCGTTCGCGCCCAGGTGGTACACCACGGCACCGTTAGAGCAGATGGCGTAGGAGTCGAAGTCGGTCTGCTCGCGCAGGGGCGTGAGCCAGCGGCTCGGGCGGCCGGTGACGAAGACGATGTCAATCCCGGCGGCGCGGGCGGCCTCAAGGGCGCGCAAGGTACGCGGACGGAACCGGAAGTCGTGCCCGATGAGGGTGCCGTCCAGGTCGCTGGCGATGAGTTTAATCATGCAGATATGCCTTCAGTGGTGGGGTGTATCGGTGCTGGTTAGGGTGCAGGGCTGGTTGGTGGGCGGGGCTGGTGAGACTGTGCCGGCGTGCCGCTATGCCGCTATGCCGCCGGTTCCGCGTAGGTGACGGTCAGGAACGCGCGACCCAGGCCGTGGCCGAGCAGGTTAAAGTTCACGACGGCGGGGCTGGCGTTCTCGTCAATGTCGAGCTTCTCCACATCCACGGCGGTGACGCAGAAGATGTAGCGGTGCGGGCCGTGACCAGCCGGAGGGGCAGCACCCAGGAAGCCCGCCACACCGGCGTCGTTGCGGTGCGTCAGGGCGCCGGCGGGTGCATCCGCGCCAGTGTCAATGCTGGTCACGTTGGCGGGAATATTGGAGACAGTCCAGTGCCAGAAACCGCTGGGGACCGGCGCATCCGGGTCGAAGCAGGTCAGCACGAAGGACTTGGTACCCTCGGGGAATCCGCTCCAGGACAGCTGCGGGGAGCGGTCCTGACCGCCCGCCACGCCGAAGAGGGCGGAGCGCATCCATTCGGGGGCGGTGCCGCCGTCCTGAATGTCGGTGGAGGTCAGGGTGAATTCGGGCAGTTCGGGCAGGCCCGCGTAGGGTTCGCGGGGCAGGGGTGCGGTGCCGATGTTGGTCATGGTGCTCCTCAGCGTTGGGGTGCGGGTGGATATGGCGACGCCGGCGGACAGAGTGAGCTATCCGCCGGCGAGGCGTAGATTATTTAGCCGTTGAGTACGGCGGTCAGTTCTTCGCGGGTGGGCGGGTTAGCGCCCGCGCGGGAGACGGTGATGCCGGCTGCGGTTGCGGAGAAACGCAGCAGGTCGGCGATGTCTTCGGCGGTCAGTGCGGCGACCTTGGCGCGCGCCTCAGCACCGGCGATACCGCGGTCGAGCAGGCCCGCGATGAGCGCCGCCATGAGGGAGTCACCGGCGCCGACGGTGTCCGCAACCTCAACACGGTGTGCGGGCTGGCTGATGCCCTCGGGGTACTTCTTGGTGAAGGCGATGGGGCCGTCCTCGCCGCGAGTGATGACCATCAGCTCAGCGCCGAGGTCAAGCCAAGCGCGTGCGGTGTCGTCGAGGGAGCGGTCGGGGTAGAGCCACTGCAGGTCCTCGTCAGATGCCTTCACGACGGTGGAGAGGGACACGAACTTTTCAGCCCAAGCGCGGCCCTCGTCAACGTTGTGGATGAGGGTGGGGCGGCAGTTCGGGTCGTAGCTGAGCAGGGCGCTGTCGCGGGCTGCTTCGAAGGCTGCGGCGACCACGTGCGCGCCGGGTTCGAGCATGGCGGCGATGGAGCCGGTGTGCACTGCGTCGGAGGTGCGTGCCAGTTCGGTGAGTTTCTCGGCGACGGATTCGAGGGACCATGTGATGTCGAATTCGTACTCTGCCGCGCCATCGGCACCGATGGTTGCCTGGGCGACGGAGGTACGTTCAGCACTGTGCTCGAAGGGCAGGGCCACCTGGGATGCTTCCAGGTGCGCGTCAATGCTCTTGCCGTAGGCGTCGGGGCCGTAGTGGCTGACGAAGTTGGTGGGGTGGCCGAGGCGGCGTGCGCCGACGGCTACGTTCATGGGCGACCCGCCGGGGTAGGCGCGGGTTTCTCCGTCGTGCTGGTGGACGACGTCTACGAGTGCTTCACCGATTACAGTCAACATGGTTTCAATTCTACTCATGTTTTCCGGGCCGTGGAGTGTGTTTTTGTGGGTATTTAAAGTGGTTTTGCTTTCCCTTTTGAGGGCTTATGTTGGCTTGCCGTGTGGGTTCACAAACTGCCTTCTGTCTCTTCTGACTTTTAGCCTCAATATCGCTAATTTTGAGGCTCTGAAGGGGTCCGCACGGGTTAGACTTAAACCGACGCCGGGTCTTAACGCCCGGCACGGTATTGACGCGACAGCATCGTCGCGCCTACCCTCCAACGACGAAGTTAGGAAGAAGGTCATACGTGACGACTGCAACCGCTACCTGGGTTAACCGTGAAGCTACCGCAGAGGAGCTGATCCCCCTCATCGGTAAGCTGCACCGCGAGAACGGCGTGGTGCTGAGCATTCACGGCCGCAGCCTGGTCAACAAGTCTGTCATTGAGCTGCTGAAGCTGCACGATTTCGTATCCCACATCGACGGTGCACCCCTGAACCCCGCGCACTCCCTCGAGCTGGTTCGCGCCCTGGTTGAGCTGAACCTGGGCGCGTGCTCGATTAACATTGCTGCTCTGCACAAGGCACACCACGAGGCGGGCTCCCCCGAGCTGTCCATGTGGCTGCCCGAGCAGCTGGGTTCCTCCGTGAACCACCAGGGTGACCAGCCGAAGGAGCAGGACGTTGTGCTGTACGGCTTTGGTCGTATTGGTCGCCTGCTGGCTCGTATTCTGCTGGAGCGCTCCTCCTCGCCGCTGGGTTCTGGCCTGAACCTGCGCGCTGTTGTGGTGCGTAAGAACGGCGATAAGGACCTGGTCAAGCGCGCATCCCTGCTGGAGCGCGACTCTGTTCACGGCCCGTTCAAGGGCGTTATTGAGGTGGACGAGGAGAACAGCACCATCATCGCTAACGGTGTTCCGGTTCGCTTCATTTACTCCTCTGACCCGACCACTGTCGACTACACCGAGTACGGCATCAATGACGCTCTGCTGGTGGACAACACCGGCCGCTGGCGCGACGTTCCGGGCCTTGAGCAGCACCTGAACTGCCCCGGCATTTCTCGTGTTCTGCTGACCGCTCCCGGTAAGGGCGACATGAAGAACATCGTGTTCGGCGTGAACGACAACGTCATCACCGATGAGGACAAGATTGTTTCCGCAGCGTCCTGCACCACCAACGCGATTACTCCGGCACTGAAGGTTCTGGATGACGCATACGGTGTTGAGCGCGGCCACGTTGAGACCGTTCACGCATTCACCAACGATCAGAACCTGATCGACAACTTCCACAAGGGTGACCGCCGCGGTCGCTCCGCTGTGCTGAACATGGTCATCACCGAGACCGGTGCAGCAAAGGCTGTTTCTAAGGCTCTGCCGCAGCTGGAAGGCAAAGCTGACCGGTAACGCTATCCGCGTTCCCACCCCGGACGTCTCCATGGCAATCCTGAACGTGAAGCTGACCAAGCCCGCAGGTTCCGCTGAGGAACTGAACGAGCTGTTCCGCCGCGAGTCCATCGACGGCGAACTGCGCCGCCAGGTGGGCTACTCGGATTCCCCCGAGGCTGTTTCCACCGACTTCGTGGGTTCCCGCACCGCAGGTGTTGTGGACTCGCTGGCTACCGTGGTGACCGATGACTCCGCAATTGTCTACGTCTGGTACGACAACGAGTTCGGTTACTCCTGCCAGGTGATTCGCGTTCTGGAGCGCATGGGCGGCTACGAAGTGCCCTCCTACCCCGCTAAGTAAGCTACCCCAGCTCATCTAGCACACATATAACAAACCCACCGGTACATATAGCCAATTGGCTATATTGCCGGTGGGTTTGTTTATGAGGTTATATGCGCAAATAAGAGGTGCCACGCAGAAGCTCAGAAGAGCTACGCGAGCGGTGAATTACGCCTTACGGCGGTACACCACACCCTGATGCGCCCGTAGCGTGAAGCTCGAGGGCACCGGGCGGTTTGCCGCATCCACCAAGCCGGACGGGACCTTCACGGTCACATCCTTCGAGCCGGTGTTCAGAGCAGCCCAACCACGAGTAAAGGCACGAGTCTGAGCGGTCTTCTGAGCGATAATACCGCCGACCGGATCTCCCAGGTCGTAGGAGAGCTCCGGGGCGTGCGGGATCTCGTCGTAGGCGTCGTGGTGGGTTGCACTGATGCCGGTGAAGGCACCTCCACCGAACACCCAGAAGCCCGCCAAACCGTAGAGGAAATTCTCATCCGTGCCGGTAATCGGAGCCTTACGGTCGCTGAGCGGGGTGCGCAGAATCGTCACCTTCTTCTGCGAGGCGGCACTACGGCCACCCAGGCCCGCAAAAGTAGCACCCAGGTTCACGTCGCCCGCCGAGCCGTTCGCAATCTCGCGGCCCTGCATCACGGCGTAAGGCGAAGACAGGTAGTCGTTCGGACCCCAGCCGAGCCACACCTCCTCAAAGCCGCCACCGTAAGCGCTGTGACGCTCCCACTTGCCGTAACGCAGACGCGACTCAGCAATATTGGGCACCAGAATCTTGCCAATCTTATTCAGCTCAATACCGGCGTAGGCGACCAGAAAATCCAGGTGCTCACGGATCTTCGTCATGGACTCCACGCCCTGAATGGGTAGGTCCAGGCCGTAGTAGTCGTTCTCCACGTCGTTATCAGCCATGACCCCGTCGAAGGGCGAGTCGCGCATTTCGCGCACCACAGCGTCCACCCAGTGCCAACGGTAGTCGGCGTTCCACACCTGCATCTGGAAGTGCTTGGGGTAGCCCTTCCACTCGATGCGGTCACCGTTGAGGCGGTGCGCGAAGAAATCCTTACCGGAGTTCGCCATAGACTGCGCCAGCGGGTAAGACACACCCGAAGAATAGATCGGGCCGGGCTCATAAGAGCGGGTGGAAGACAGGCACTTATACGCCAGCACCACCATTTGAGGTGCACGCTTCTTCAGGTAGCGTGCCGCGTCCAGTTCCCAGGGCTGCAGGATTGCGACAGAGTAGTTCTTGACCGCAAAATCGAGCTGCTGCTGGGTAATGGGCTTACCGCCGTAGCGGACCCAGGCACCAAACTTGCCGGGTCCGCCCAAACGGGTGAGTTTATTCGCCATCGTACTCCGGGTCGAATTCGGGGGCGCGAGGGGGCAGCTTGCCCAGCTCGCGGTAGATCGTGTTGTAGCGGTCCATGACCAGTCGCAGCTGGAAGAAGCTGACGATACGGTCGTAGGCGTTCACACAGTAGCGTTCGTAGATGCTGGGCTCCTCCATGAGGGTGCGCAGCGCCGCCGCGAAGCCGTGAATATCGCCGGGGATGGTCAAGATACCGCAGTTACCGATTTCGTGGCCGTCGGGGGCGACCAGCACATCGTCGATGAGCTGGGACATACCGCCCACGTCGGTGCTGACCAGCGGGATGGACGCAGCCATCGCCTCGAGCGCCACAATCGGCTGACCCTCATTGTAGCTGGGCATGAGCAGCAGGTCGAAGCGGTCGAGCATCGCACGCACGTTCACGGTGCCGTGGAAGGTGATGTACTCGCCCATGTTGAGCTCTTCGATGGTGCGCAGGCACAGCTCGTAGTACTCGGGCAGGTGGTCCTTGGGGCCGAGCACGTCCAGGTGGAAGTTCACCAGACCCTGATCGCGCAGCACCGCGAGGGAGCGAATCAGGTCGGTCAGGCCCTTAATAGGCACCACGCGGGCGATGAACACGAAGCGCCACACGTGGCCGCGGCCCTCAGCGAGGATGCGGGCACGCGCCGACTGGCGGGCGTAGTAGGCTTCCGCCACGGACTCGATGAGCATACCGTTAGGCAGAATGATTGCGCGGTCCTTGTCACCCTCGTTCATCTGGTCGATGGGCGCGCCAATACCGCGTGCCTCTTCCAGTGCCTTGGGGTACAGGTAGGTTGCCATGTCGGCGCTGGGGTAGCAGAAGCGTCCCATTTCAACGAACCAGACGGACCAGGCACGCTCGTCGAGGGTGACCGGGCCCAGGCCGGGGTGCTCACGCTCCTCGTTGAGGAAAGCGTAGTCGGTGGTGACGGGCTTCGCCATGTTGCGTTCGAGCTTGGTGTTCACGGTGTCGCGAATGTACAGGTTGTGCTCGGTCAGCAGGAAGCTGGTGCCGTGGTCACGTGCGGCTGCGGCGGCGATGAGTGCCGCGTAGCCCGGTGGTGTGGGCGTGGTAGACGCGGGCGTGCGGCATCCGCTCGTGCAGGATCGCAAAGAGGATGGAGACGAAGTCGCGCACCTTCCAGAAGAGCTCACCGAAGGGCACCTCGGAGAAGAAGCCCAGACCCGCAATCGCCTGCATGAACTCACGGGTTCCGAAGAGGCCGAAGAGGTTGTAGCTGCGGGTTGCGGGGTTGATGCCCTCGTCGTAGAGCTTCCAGAGGGGGTTCACGTCGCCGGCGATGAGGGCGCTGAAGCCGTCCATGAGGCGGTTGGGTGAGTGCCTGACGCTCCGCAAAGTTCATGCGCAGTGCGGAGGGGTCGCAGGCTTCCGCGAAGGCGTCGCGGTTGACTTCCAGGCTCAGGTACAGCACCTTGACCCACTTGACGTTCTCGGGCATGCCGTAGAGGTCTTCGTGGGGGGAGTTCTTATCCCAGGCGATGTGAATAATGCCGTAGGTCAGATCCGGGTTTTCGCAGACGATATCGTGCACCACCGCGGACACCCCACCCTTGAGGTAGGGGTAGGTGGATTCCATGATGATGGCGACGTCAACGTCCGGGTATTCGGGGTCGCTGTAGTGGGGGCCGGGAGCCGGAAGCTGCAGCGGCGCGTAGTGGTTTCGGTACATCTGTTCAGTCATTGTCGTGTGTATCTTTCGCGGACCGTGCGGTTCTTACCAGGCGAGGGCTCGACGCCAGAAGAGGGAGTACTCGGGTGCAGCCCACGCCTGACGGTAGACGCGGTAGCATGCGAAGGCGAGCACTGTCTCGCCCACGATGATGGGCAGGTAGCCGGTCTCGTTGGGCAGGATCATGAAGGAGATGAAGAGCAGCACCAGGTGCGCTGCGGAGAGCAGCTGCACGGTGACGTACATGGTCATGTACTCGATCTGGTAAATCAGCAGTGCCACTGCAACGAAGAGGAACGCCACGACCAGGCCGGAGAGCGCCAGCGGGTAGGACTGCGGCAGGAAGATGAACATCAGGATGCCGGTGACAATAGCGCTGGCGATGTAAATCAGCAGGGAGTTACGGATAGCGTGGTTGGAGGTGCGCAGAGCCTTCGAGGACTCCTCCTGAACACCCTTGTAGGGCAGGCGGTCGAAGATGGTCCACAGGTGCTGGATGCTTGCGTTGACGCGGTCTGCCTCCACCACGAAGAAGTAGTTGTAGGCGATAACGCAGGGGATCAGGCTCAGGTAGATTGCCACGACGTTGATTTCACCGCCGGTGACCAGGAAGAGCATGTACTTATCAGCCCAGATGATGGAGCCGGTGAAGAAGCCGCGCAGGGCGTCGAGCGCAATGTCCTTGAGCGGGATGCGCGCGAAGTGCAGCAGGTGCACCAGGTCCTTACCGAGGCTCACAAGCAGGATGAGCGAACCAACCAGCGGCGGCAGGAACCAGATGACGGGATAGCAGTACAAGGCAAGAGTGTAGCCAAGCCACGCGATGAACCAGATGATGCGGTTCTTCGCGAGGTTCGGGATGACCAGCAGCTGCGCGAACGCAATGTTGAGAACGCCCAGGACGAAGAACGCACCGAATGCAGTCGGGCTCCAGTGAAGAACGAGGGCGACCGGAATTGCGAAGAGCAGCACCAGCGGCATGGTCATGAAGAAGAGATAGAGCCAGTTGCGGGTGAACGCGGTCAGGTCGGTAATGTCCTGGAACTGCGGCTCGGACATGCGTGCGCGTACGGCTCGTGCTTCGGCACGCTTGAGCTGGTGCTCAAGGGTTTCAGCGTGAATACGCAGGCCTTCGCGGGCGTCCGCAATCTTCTTGTGCTCCATCTGGATAGCACGGTAAAGGGGCAGGCAGGCTGCCTGGCTGAGCCAAGGAACGGTAATGGACGCCGCCAGAATCACCTGGATCAGGGGTACACCATCGAGGTTGTACCGGTTAATGGTCGGGGTGACCATGGGGAAGACGGTGGTCAGCAGCGCGACCGGGGAAACGTAAAGCAGAAAGTTAATGAGGAGGCGCCAGGCGGTGGTGGTTTTTTCCTCGGTACCGTGGTTGGTAGACAATCTTGCAGACTTTCAGTCGATAATCGTAAAGATTAGGGGCAGTGTGTTTGAACAGCACCGTGTGACGCGCCAGGGGGGAAGACTCGTCGTACCGAGAAGTGCCGGGTCCCCATGGTTTGCGCTGATGCCGCCGTGAATCAATATACGGCATATATCAACTAAAACCTTTGGTTTCCTTAACCCTCTACTTGATATTTGGAGGGATTTAGGACACACCCACATAATGCGCGTCACACAAGAATGCAAAACATCTAGTGAGAGCAATATTCTATGCAATATACGCGGGGTGCAACAACCTTGATTTGGGTGCTCCACGCGAGGTGCTGACGCGCTGGCACACCGGCACAAGGTTCACCCAACCAAGGATCCCCCGCACTACCTGCGCACGCACCATGTGTCCCTGCGCAAAAGCATCCCGGCCCCTCCCACAGGGAGGGAACCGGGATGCTCTAAGCGACCCTAACGGGCCTTAGCTATTTAGGATGCGCTCGAGAGAGTACGCAGTGCCACAGACACTACAGCCAAGCGCGGGTGACCGGATGCGTCGGGAGCAGCTTCGCGGATCTCCTTCAGGACGCGGTCGATGTTGCCGACGCGGGTCGGGTGGTCCTCAACCCAGGTGTCCAGAGCCTGCTGTGCACCTTCCACAGTGGAGAAGTCGCCCTTGGCGCCCTCTGCCACGGACAGTGCCAGCTCTGCTGCGGTCTCGTAGAGGCTGCCGCGCAGTGCCTGACGTGCCAGGATCTCCCAGCGGTCGTTGCGAGGCAGGTCGGAGATGAGGCCGAGCAGCTCGTCCACCTTGAAGCGGTTGTAGGTTGCGAAGTAGACCGGTGCCAGCGAGGTTGCCTCGAAGTCGTGGTCGCGTGCCGCACGGATGACGTCCAGCAGGGCGTAGCCCTCGAAGCCGCGAATCCAGATGACGATGAGTTCCTCGGGCAGGCCCCATGCCTCGCCTGCGTCGCGCTTTGCACGAACACGGTCGCGGGAGATGCCGGAGAGGTACTCGGGCAGGTTACGGCGCATCTCGACGACGGAACCGAAGGTCTCCAGCAGCTCAGAGATGCTGGTGCCAGCGACCACGCCACGCTCGGTGATGAACCAGCGGACTGCACGGTCCAGAACACGCTGGTTGTCGCGCAGGACGGTGAACCATGCATCCAGCGGGGTCTTCGGGGGCAGTTCGCGGTGCAGCTTAGCTGCGGTGCCCAGCTCGAAGAGCTCGCGAGCGACGATGAAGGCGCGTGCGACGGAATCGATACCGACGTTGAACTCCTCCATCACGCGGTATGCGAAGGTGATACCGCCGATGTTGACCAGCTCGTTAGCGACGCGGGTGCAGATGATTTCCTTACGCAGCGGGTGCGAATCCAGGTGCTGACCGAAGCGCTCGACCAGTGCTGCCGGGAAGTAGCTGCGCAGAACGCCTTCCAGGTAGGGGTCGTCCGCGAAGTCGGTCTGCTCCAGTGCGTGAGTAAGGTAAATCTTCACGTACGCAGCCAGGACGGACAGCTCGGGGCGGGTCAGACGATCGCCGGTGTTCTCCAGGCGTGCATCCAGCTCCTCGTCGGTGGGCAGGAACTCAACGGCGCGGTTCAGGCCGGCGCGCTCTTCCAGGTCGCGCATGAGGCGCTTGTACAGGTTGATGCCCAGGAAGGAACCGTGGAACTCACCCTGCAGCAGCACATTCTGCTCAACGTTGGTCTCGAGGACCTTGCCGCCGACCTCATCCTGCAGGGACTCGATGAAGGAAGCACGCTCTTCGCTGGACAGCTCGCCGTGTGCCACGAGGCGGTCCACCAGAATCTTGATGTTGACCTCGCGGTCACTGGTTTCCACACCTGCGGAGTTGTCGATTGCGTCGGTGTTGAGGATGACACCGTTGCGTGCAGCCTCAATACGACCCAGCTGGGTGAAGCCGAGGTTACCGCCCTCGCCAACAATCTTGGCGCGCAGGTCCTTGCCGTTGACGCGCAGTGCATCGTTAGCCTTGTCGCCAACTGTGCGTTGGTCTCGGTGGATGCCTTCACGTAGGTACCGATACCGCCGTTGTAAATCAGGTCGACCGGTGCCTTGAGGATTGCGGAAATCAGCTCGGTCGGTGCCAGCTCGGTAACGGACTCATCCAGGCCCAGAACCTCGCGCACCTCGGGGGTAATCTCGATGGACTTCAGACCGCGAGAGTACACGCCACCACCGGCGGAAATCAGGTCGCGGTTGTAGTCCTGCCAGGAGGAACGGGGCAGGTTGTACAGGCGCTGACGCTCGTCGAAGGACACTGCCGCGTTCGGGTTCGGGTCCAGGAAGATGTCGCGGTGGTCGAATGCTGCGACCAGGCGGGTTGCCTTGGAGCGGAGCAGACCGTTACCGAACACGTCACCGGACATGTCGCCAATGCCGACTGCGGTGAACTCTTCGGTCTGAGCGTCGTGGCCGAGCTCAGCGAAGTGACGCTTGACGGACTCCCATGCACCGCGTGCGGTGATGCCCATAGCCTTGTGGTCGTAGCCGACGGAGCCGCCGGATGCGAAGGCGTCGCCCAGCCAGAAGCCGCGCTCGAGGCTAATTGCGTTTGCGGTGTCGGAGAATGCTGCGGTGCCCTTATCCGCTGCAACGACCAGGTAGTAGTCGTCAGCGTCGCGTGCTACAACACCCTCGGGGCGGACAACAGTCTCGGAGCCGTCAGTGCCAACTGCGAGGTTGTCGGTGACGTCCAGCAGGGAGCCAATGAAGACCTTGTAGGACTCGCGACCCTCGGTGATCCATGCGTCACGATCCACTGCGGGGTCGGGCAGCTGCTTGGGGAAGAAGCCACCCTTCGCGCCGGTGGGGATAATGACGGAGTTCTTCACCATCTGTGCCTTGACCAGGCCCAGAACCTCGGTGCGGAAGTCGTCGCGGCGGTCGGACCAGCGCAGGCCACCACGTGCGACGCTACCGAAGCGCAGGTGAACACCCTCAACGCGCGGGGAGTAGACGAAGATTTCGAACTTGGGGCGGGGCAGGGGTGCGAAGTCAATCTCCTGCGGTGCCACTTTGAACGCGAGTGCGGGACGGTCAGCCAGGTATGCGTTGGTGCGCAGGATAGCGCGGATGACCTTGCCGAGGGAACGCAGGTAGCGGTCAGCGTCCAGGGTGGGGATCTGGTTCAGTTCCTCAGCCAGTGCTGCTTCGATTTCCTCGCGGCGTGCGTTGCGCTGCTCATCGTTCAGGCCGTTGTTCGGGTCGAAGCTGACCTCGAAGAACTCGACCAGGTGCTTGGTGATGGCCGGGTTAGCGAGCAGGGTGTTCGACATGAAGGACGGGGTGTAGCCCAGGCCCAGCTGAATCAGGTAGTGGTTCAGGGCACGGAACAGGCGTACTTCCTGCCAGGTCAGGCCCTCAGCCAGGATCAGGCGGTCCAGGGTATCGGACTCGCGCTCACCGAGCAGGTAGGCGTTCAGGGCATCCTCGTAAAGGGAAGCCACAGCGTTTGCATCCACGCCCTCGGGGAACTGAACCCCAAAGTCGTAGAGGTAGCCGTAGTCTTCGCCATCCTCAGGCTTGAACTCGTAGGGCTTCTGATCAACAACGACCAGACCCATATTCTGCATAACCGGCAGCAGCTCGGTGAGGGTGTGAGGTGCGGACAGGTAGGTCTTCAGTCGGGTGGTGTTGGCTTCGCCGGCTTCAACCTTGATTGCGGCGGGCTTCTGGCCCGAGAGAGATTCAAGAATCACGATATCCTCGATTGCTTGTTCTACTGTGTAATCGGCTCGGTAGGCTGCACTAGTCGCATCTGCCCAGGCTGATGCGAGTCGGCGGCCTGCCGCTCCGGGTTTCCATGCCTCAATAGCAGCTGCGGTTGCTTCCACCCAGGAGCGGGCGGCTTCTTGCAGTCGCTTTTCGAGAGCTTGATGATCCGTCTTCGGCACATCATTGGGGTTGGTGAGCCGAATGCGGAAAAATAGACGCGCCAGCGATGAGGAGGACAGGTACACCTCATGGTCGATGGCACTAAAATCAAATTCCTGTTGGAACACCCGCTGAATACGGGAGCACACGTTCGTGTTGTAACGATCCCGAGGCAGGTACACCACGGCGGAAATAAACCGGTTGAACTGGTCGGCGCGCAGGAACAGGCGGGTCTTGCGGCGCTCCTCCAGGCCCATGATGCCGCCGAACGTATCGGTCAGGTCATTAGCGGAAGCGTGCAACAGCTCCAGGCGCGGGTAATCTTCCAAGGCACCCAGAAGCGCCTTGTCAGAGTAAGAACCGGGGTGGTAGCCGAGGCGGCGGCGCACCATCGCGATACGCTCACGCACCAGCGGAGTCTCAATAGCGGGCAGTGCGTACGACTGACGGGTGAACAGACCCAGAATGACGTACTCACCAATCACGCGGCCGTTCAGGTCGAAGCGGCGCACACCAATGTAGTCCAGGTAGTCGTTCCGTGCTACGGTGGAGCGGGAATTCGCCTTCGTGATGTACAGGGGGCGCGGGAACAGGGCACGCTCCAGGGTCTCGCCCGAAAGGGGGATGCGGCTCTTACCCTCCGTGGTGCGCAGAATACCGAGCGCCGAACCGGGGCGGTCCACCAGAGAAATAGCGCCGGAGGTGCCGTCCAGCACGCGCTCCTTAACGCCCATAAACACGAAGTTGCCGCGGGTCAGCCAGCGCAGGAAGTCCTGTGCCACCTCCACACGGGAGGCAGGCTCCACACCGCGCGGGTTAGCGGCGTAGGATTCCTCGCCGTGACCCAGGGTTGCGCCGCGCAGGTCGTACATGGACTGCGCCAGGTCGAAAACGCGGGCGACCATGGCATCCAGGTCGGTGTGGCAGGCGCGAACATCAGCGAGGACGCGCTCAACTTCCTTCTCGCAGCGGCGCTGCTCTTCCTCAGTGAGGTAGCGGGTCAGGCGAACCGCAATCCAGGCTTCAATAGCGACAGTGGTACCCGCCGGGGCGTTCTCGCTGAGCTTGAGGGAGGGCACGCCAAGAGTGGCGGTATCGCCACTGGCGAGGTTGCCGCGCATGCCGGTGCCGCGCAGGCTCAGGAGGGTACCGTCCGGGCCGCGTTCAGCGAGGAAGGTGGGGTGAAGAATGGTGACGAAACCACCAAAGTGCGCGGCAAGGCATGCGGTCAGGGAGCTGACGATGTGCGGCATGTCGTCGGTCGCGACGTACAGGGTGGTGTTGTACTCGTCGTTGCGTGCGGCAACGACAGGGGTCTTGGGCAGGCGGATTTGAGCCAGCGCACGGTGGGTGCGAGCCAAATCCTCTAACTCTGCCGGGGTGAACTCTTCACGCTCATCTTCGGGGCTGTTCAGGAAATACTGCTCGACCCATGCATCGGCGCCAGCGAAGTGTGCCATAGCCTTGTCAGTCATTGACAATCTATCCTCCGAATATCGGTATCACTTCACTGTGACGGTGTCTGTGTGGTCTCATGTGCGCGCCGTGGCGCGCGAGCACTTATACCAAGCTTATACCTTCGAGGTGTTTCTGTCAGACATATCGCTCTTGTGAGCGTAGAAATTATTTTTATCTTCTTCCCAAATCCAGCACGCATTTGGTACGGGTTCAAGAAAGTAGGTGCATCTTGAGGGATGGACACGTACAGTGAAACTATGAGTTTGCGTACTGAATCTTTCCTGGTGGGTCTCATTGGTGACGGCATCACCTCCTCCCTGACCCCTCCCATGCATGAGGCGGAGGCGGACGCGCACGGAGTGCGCTACCTGTACCGCCCCGTCGACCTGGACGCCCTGAACCTGGATGGCGCCTCCGCCCCGGCGCTTCTGGATGCGGCGGCGCTGCTCGGCTTTAACGCTTTCAATATCACGCACCCGTGCAAGCAGTCGGTCATGGAGCACCTGCACGAGCTGTCGGATGCGGCACGCGCCCTGGGCGCGGTCAATTGCGTGGTGATTGGCGAGGACGGCAGCTTCTACGGCGATAACACGGACTACTCCGGGTTCATTGCGGGATTGAAGCGCGGCCTGCCGCAGGTGGCGGAGAATCCGGCGCGCCTGGAGCACGTGGTGCAGCTGGGTGCTGGCGGTGCCGGTAGCGCCACGGCGTACGCCCTGTGCCGCCTGGGGGTGCGCCGCCTGAGTCTCTTTGAGCGTGACGCGGCGAAGGCGCAGGGGCTTGCGGAGCAGCTGGGTGGGCTCTTCCCACAGACCCGGATCGAGGTGCTGAGCGACGATGAGCACTTGGTTGAAGCTCTACTGGAGGCTCAGGGTTTGGTGAACGCAACCCCGGTGGGTATGCACGTGCATCCGGGTATGCCGTTGAGCGAGTCGGCATTGAGCGCCGGGGTGTTGCGTGAGGGCCTGTGGGTTGCGGATGTCATCTACCTGCCGCAACAGACGCAGCTGGTGCGCGCGGCGCGTGCCGCCGGGTGCGAGGTGCTGACGGGCGGCTATATGGCGGTGGGTCAAGCGGTGGATGCGTTCCGCCTCTTCACCGGGCTGGAACCGAACGCCGAGCGTATGGCGGCGCATTTTGAGGCGCTGATTGCGGCACAGCAGGGGGTTTAGAAAACCAAACGCAGGTGGGGCTGGATAGTTATCTACCCAGCCCCACCTGTATTTATTCTATATACGGAATATATTGTTTGGGTTATGCGTCCAGTTCCGCAAGGGACTTCTTATACCCCTCACGAGCCGTCAGCGCACCCAACGCCACTAGCACACACATGGCGACCGTGAACACGGCGGGCAGCACCGCGTTATGCAGGTCGGCACCGGCGAGGCTCGTCGCCACAGCGGGCGCCACGCCTCCAGAAATTGCGAAGCCAATCTGGGTACCCAGCGCCAGGCCGGTCACGCGCACGCGGGTCGGGAACATCTCCGCATAGAAGGCGGGCCACACGCCGTTCGCCATGGAGTACAACGCACCGTGCATGAGCACGCCGTAGGCGAAGATACCCACCCAGTTACCCTCGGTAATCGCGCCGAGGTACGGGAACATCACCAGGGACGAAGCAACCGCACCGGTAATGAACACGGGCTTACGACCGATCCGGTCGGCAAGCATTGCGGCGAGCGGAATCGCAATCAGGCCGAGGGTGTTGGAGGCGACCGGCACCAGCAGCATGGTGCTGCGGTCAAGGCCGTAACCCTTGGTGGCGAAGGAAAGCGCGAAGGTCGTGAAGACCATGTTCACGGTGTTGACCATGGCGCACACGGCAATGGTGAGCACGGCGCGCTTGTAGTGCTTGAAGACCAGCATGAGCGGGGATTCGGTGAGCTTTTCGCGCTGCAGGTAGGCGGGCGGCTCGGAGAGGGAGCGGCGAATCAGCCAGGCGGTCACCACCACGAAGGCGGAGAGCCAGAAGGGTACGCGCCAGCCCCAGCTGAGCAGCTGCTCGTCCGGCAGGGCGGCAAAGGGAATGAACACGGCGGTCGCCAGTAGCGAGCCGAACTGGGTGCCTTGCAGGGTCCAGCTGGTCGTGAAGGCGCGCTGATGCTCGTTGGCGTGCTCCAGGGAGATGGAGATGGAGCTTGCCTGCTCACCGGCGGCGGAGAGGCCCTGAATCATGCGGCAGATGACCAGCAGGGTGGGGGCGAGGATACCCGCCTCGCTGTAGGTCGGCAGGCAACCGATTGCGAAGGTGGCAAAGCCCATCAGGAAGAGCGTGAGCATCAGGACGAATCGGCGGCCGTAGCGGTCACCGAGGGGTCCAACGATCATGGCGCCGAAGGGACGCACAACGTAGGCGACGCCCACAACCACCATGGACTTGAGGATGCCGATGGCGGCGGTGTCTTCGGGGAAGAAGATGCGGTTGAGCACGATTGCGGCGGCGGTGCCGTAGACGGCGAAGTCGTAGTATTCGAGGGCGGAGCCTATCCAGCTGGCGAGGGCGGCTCGTCGTGGTGATCGGGCGGGCGCGTCGGTGCGTCGGCTCATGGGTGGCTCCTTCGGTGCTATACCCGTTGGGAGGGGCGGGGCCGCGGTGTGGGCGGCCCGTGCGGTTTGTCATTGTGTCCTTCCAGTGTAGGGAGCACCCCGCCTGTTTTCCATAGGGTTACCTAAGTTCCCAGGGTTTGAAGTAGTAATAGCGGGTGGACACCTCCAGCCCCCGTCAGTTCATGAGCAATAAAAAATGAGGGGTTGAGCATAACTACTCGTTTGCTCAACCCCTCATCATTTATTTATTAAATATTCTCCAGCTCAGCATTGCCGCTATTCGACACAGAACGCGCCTGCCACACCATCGCACCCAAATGTACTAGCAGGCCAAGAATCGGCCCCACATACAGGGCAAGAAGAGTGCGAGTCAGAAGAGGCAACGGCGACACAGCCACCACACAAGCAACTACAGCCGCCAGCACCCAACCAGCCACATACGACCGGTGCATATTCAACGCAATCACCAGCGACCCCGACAACACCAGAAGCGCCAGGAAAGCAGAAGCAAACACCAAAAGCGCAAGCACCGGAGAAGTCACCACATGGGCGTACGCTCCAACCTCTGAAGGCTTCGGCGGGTAAAGCAGACCAAACAGCCACGGGCCAAGCACATAAGCCGCCGCAGCGCCCACAAGACCCACGCCCAACAGCGCACCAGCAGGCTTCGCAAAAGCACGCAACGGATGGTTCTGTTGCTTCAAGAAAGCAGACACCGCCACGCCCTGAAAAGCCTGCAAAGGAATCATAATCGGCGAGCGCGTAATCGAAATCGCCAGAATCAGAACCGCCAAAATAACCTGCTGTAGCGGGTCGTTTGAATCGATGCTAACGTTCAGCAGAAGCGGCAAGCCCATCATAAGAACCGCGTTAGCAGTCGACGACCCCATCGACAGCGTGTAGTTATACAGCAGACGGCCCGAGGAAACATCCGCACGAGAGCTAAAAACTCGCCGAGCTTCTGGAAGCAGAAGCACCATCAGCAGCCACAGAAGTACCGGAGAAACCGTTGCGGCTTCAAGACCGATTAGATGTGCAGAGACCAGACCGACCGCACAGATAGCTACGATACGCCAAATAGCGTCGAACCCCGACACACTCGCGAAGAGGTACCAGCTTTCCTGGCCAGCAGACGCACCGTAGAGAGTCATGTGCATGGCGTAGAGGGCCACACCGGCACTCAGGAGCAGCACACCGCTAAACCCGCTCAAAGGAATCTGGGCAGGAGCCCACAGAGGGCTCGTCACTAAGGTCAACCCGCCCACAATAAGACCCACCAGAGCACCCACGGGGGCAATACGTGCACCAGTTTTACCGTCGCGGCGTGCAGTGCCCACAGCGCGGGTAGCTTCCTGCTGGATACCTACCACCACACCGTAGAGGGCAAAAAGAAGCGACCAGAAGAGAAGGAACTCCGTCAGGCTTTCGCCCTCCAGAAACCGTTTCACCACAACGGTAATTCCTAGAGAAGATAGTGCAGCTAAACCGGACGATCCCAAAATTGCCATCGAATGACCACGAGTCATTTTCTTCGGCTGGGACTCTGCCGATGATTCCACGCTATCTCCGTTCTCTACTGGTCGCACCTATAAGATTGAAGTCTTTACTTTACGACGTGCTCGGCAAGGTTCTTAACACCCTGCCATTTCTTCGCCAGAGCCGCCTTCGGCAGCAGAGTCAGCGCGTGAGCACGCGAAGAGAAGCGAATACGAGCCACGCGAGCAGCCTTCGTCCAACCCAGGGCAGTCATCTCTTCAACCATGGTGTTGTAGTAGCGGCGCTCCTCCTCAAAGCGGGTACCCTCCAGGGCACGCCAAGACGAGTCAGAACCACCGTGGCGGCGGTACATGAACGCAACCTGCGGGTCGTAGTACAGGGAGCCGCCGCGCATCGTAATGTCGAGGATCAGCGCCATGTCCTGGATAACGTTCAGGCCCTCACGGAAGCCGGTGCCCACGATAGCGTCCTTACGCCAACCTAGGGACGGGAAGTAGAACCACGCGCCGCGCAGCAGGGAGGTAGCCAGCTCCTCCCCCTGCAGAACAGCCTCACCCTTGGGGCGGTAGAACGCCTTAGTCTGCTCCACCAGAGTGTTCGACAGGCCATTGTTCTCATCAATCACGACCACGCCGGGCTGGAAAATGGACGCCTCGGGGTGCTTAGCCGCCGCATCCACGAGCCACTGCACATAGTTGGGGAGCATGACGTCGTCAGCACCCATGACGGTGACCAGCTCGTTCTCCACAAAGGTCAGGCACTTGCGGTAGTTCGCGTTCGCACCCAGGTTGGTTTCATTACGCATGTAGGTGATGCGCTCGTCCTTCAGCGACTCGAACCAGCCGGGAATCGAGTCGTCCGGGTAGCCGTCATCAACAACAATCAGACGCCAGTCCGGGTTGGTCTGACCGACCACAGACAGCACAGCCTGCTTCATCATGGCGACGTCGCCGTAGTAGGGGAACAGAATATCAACGGTCATGAGGTATTACTCCAACTCACAAAATGGAAAGTCTCGACAGTAAAGCTTTAAGAATCCTGCTGGTTACGCTTCTTCGCACCGGCGGCGCCCCCCGGTTGCTCCTGAAGCGCCTTCAAAATGGCGACTTCCTCAGCCAGGATGCGGGTCTTCTCCGACAGGCGCGACAGCTCCAGGGTCAGGTGAATACTCACACCCATCAGCAGCAGAATCGACAGGAGGAACAGCAGGTTCACCGGCAAGGCGACGCCCACAAAGTCCGCCACACCATTGAGAAGAGTCGGGAAAGCGCCCAGCACAATGATGATGGCACCAATAATCAGCCACAGGGCGGCGTACCGTTCCTTCATGCGCTGGTGACGCACCTGAATAATCACAAAAGTGCAGACCAGGATGGCAAGAATCAAGAAGAAAACACTGGCGCTCACGGCTACTTCTCCTCGGGGCGGCGGCTCACCGAAATGCCGTAGGCAAACAGTGAACGAACCAGATAGACAGCAGACTTCAGCGGACCGGAGGAGGGGGTACCTCCCTGACGTTCACGCATATGCACCGGCACCTGACGCACCTTCAAACCATTACTAATGGCCATGGCGGTGATATCGATTGTGTCGCCCAGGTATTCGGCGGGCAGGTTACGGCAATAGAAGTCAATACCGCGGCGGTTCGCAATCTTAAAACCGCTGGTCACATCCGTGAACGGAGTACCCGCCGCGCGAGTAAACAGGAACGACAGCAGGCCCATCGCCCACTTGCGCGGGCCGGACACCTCATAGTCCGTCGCACCATCGGCAAAGCGGGAACCGATTACGATGTCGTAATCCTCCACCGCCTCAATGAGCGAGGGGATGCTCTCGGGGTGGTGCTGGCCATCTGAATCCACCTGCATGGCGTAGTCGTAGCCCATGCGCTGCGCGTACTTGTAGCCGGTGCGCATAGCGGCGCCCACACCCATGTTGTAGGGCAGGTCAATCACAAAAGCGCCCGCCTCACGAGCTACAGCGGAGGTGTTGTCGGTGGAGCCGTCATTGACCACCACCAAATCCACGTAGGGCACCGTCTCCTGCAGCTCAGCGATGGTGGCGGGTAGTGCCTCTTCCTCGTTCCATGCGGGCATAATCACCAGCGTACGAGGATACGTGCGGGGGGTAAGAGGCGATGTGGGAGAACCCATAGGGCAGCTACCCCTCCTAACGAATGTGTCTTACCGTGCGTGTGAAAGCCGGTATGCCCTAGTGGACATACCGGCTTTCATCATATCAGTGGTTCCGCACCATCTCAGATTCGGCGACAGATTGTAGACTGCACCACTTATTCCCTGAGATGCATACACTCTCGCAGGTGTGCTGGCACACCGTTAGTTATCGCATTAGTTATCGCAGGCGCTGATGCGGTACAGAGTCATCGGACCCGAGGAATAGACTGGGGTTAGAACGTCCGTATCAATAGCAGCCACCATGCCGTCATAGTTCTTCTGCTGAGCAGGACCGAAATTACCCTGGTTCTCCAGGTGAACATACCAGTGAGCCTTGTACTCATTCACGACGCGGCAAACTTCCGGGTTCGTGCGGGCATCCTTCAAATCGTTCAGGATCGCTGCGTACTTCGGGGAGGTCTGGAATTCGAAGTGGTAGCTGGTCAGGTGACGGTCAGCCAGCGCATAAATGTAGGCGCTACCGTCCCAGGGGTTGTTCACAATGACGTCGTCCTTGGGCACAATCTTCGGGATCTCGTTAATGACGTTCATCTCATCCTGATTCAGGATGTCGGAGGTCGGGGTCACCTTGTACCTCTCCGCCACCTGCAAGGTTGCGTCATGCATCGCGGGAGTACGGGAGGACAGGCCCGCGACCACAAGCACCAGCACCATGGAGGCGCCCATCATTGCCGGGGCGACCTTCGCGTGCTTCTCACGCGGAATAGCGTGCATGATGCGCACGAAGAGACCCTCCACGGCGCCACCCAGGCCAATACCGGCAAGAAGCACTGCAGGGAACACCACCAGAGCCGCCAGGCGGAAGTGATCGGTGTACCAGGGAGCAACCATCAGCAGGCGGAAGTCACCGCGCGGCACCGAAGCCGCAATAATCCACATGTAGCCGACCAGCATCCAGCTACCAATCAGCCATAGGTTGCGGCGCTTATACAGCAGGTAGCCAACACCCCACAGCGCCAAGAAACCCAGCAGATATGCGGGAGCAAAATTACCACCCAGCGGGTTTGCGTTCTCCAGGCCCAGGAACAGGAACTGGTAGACCGCCTCGCCTTCGCTCATGATGGCGGTCCACAGGTCGCTGGCTTCCTCGCTCGGGCGCAACGACAACCAGATAGTGACACATCCGGCGATGAGCGCCACCAGCACGCCGGTACCCACCAGACGCTCACGCGTGGACGCGCCGCGGGTACGCAGCACCTGCACCACACCACCCAGGAGCATGGGCACCGCAAACACTGCGGCAGAAACCACCGCGTTCGGATGCACCAGAGCCAAACCGCCCAGGCCCACCAGAATCGTCAGCGACAGGGACAGCACGAAGGAGTACTCGCGGCGCGCCATGAGCTGAATCATGTGTAGCAGTAGCGCCACGAACGCAGGCAGCAGGGCGTAACCCAGAAGGTTCGGGAACAGCACACCCCAGAACAGCAGCAGGCCGGGGAACGCAAAGAAACCGCAGGTCAGAGCCGGGATGGCGAGCGCCTGCAGGGGGCGCAGGTGCGGAATGCTCAAGCACATTGCCACCAGGGAGCAGGACCAGATAATGCCTGCCGCCAGCAGAATCATGACGATAGTTGCCGTAGCGATGCTCGTGCCGGTCGTGCTGTAAATCAGGTACACGAAATCGTGCCAGCCGGCAGGATAAAAAGTAGGTTCTTGATTCGCGGCGGCAACTGCGCCCAGAGTCAGGCTGGAGGCGTCACCGTGCTCCTGAATCCAGCGGATCGCGTTCATATGGAATGAGTTATCGAGGGTCTGCGAGAACGCCTCGGGCCCAAAGACCATATGCTGGGTTGCGTGCAGGGTCAAGAAACCACCCAGCACCGCACCAATAACGGGCCATGCGAGGGGCACAGTGTTACCCGCCCAGTTCTCTGCAGACTCGCTGGAGACATCGGGCACGGCGGAGGGCCAGCGGCGACCCACCAGGTGCATCACACCCGCGGCGGCAGCCACCAGCACGGCAGCGACCGGCACAAAAGAAATCAGGCTCCACGGAATACCGGTCTTACCCAGCACAATCGCGGAAACAGCCACCAGAGCAAAAGTCAGCAGCGGCGCATAAAAAACGCGCAAACGTGCAGGAACACGCAACGCCCAGCCCATTGCATAGCCGGGACCAAAAGCCAACACGACCGCAAAAAGTAGCAGCGGAATAGTTGCCAACCAGCTCATTAACCCTCTTCTCCCCACAGTTCACGCACCCGAAAACCCCTTAAATACGGGGCACGGCGCGCTTTCGAGTACCTAGCAAGGATACCCCAGAGGCTTCTTTAACCCGGCGAAACCCCGCAGAAGAGAGAGGGACAGCACCCACAACCCGCTACTCAGACCCCGAAGCGGGACAATCGGCGGAGTGCATCTTCGAAGCTCCCAAAAGACGAAGATTATGACGTAATATTTCACGCTCAATGTCACGAAAGGGTCACCTAAGAAACATAGGGCAATAAATAAGGTGTTCACCACCCTTTAGCTTTACCCTGAAACATATCTCCCCTTAACAAAGGGTCGCCCAACGCATACACATCTGGACGAACCCTAAACGCAGCCGCAGAAGAAAGGGTCGATCATGACCGAAACCATTGCAGCACAGGCACCCATCGCCGACACCTCCGAGCAGTTCAAGCTCGCCTTCGGCCACCAGCCCGCCGGCGTCGCCATCATCACCGCCACCGACGAAAACGGCGAACCCGCAGGCTTCACCGCCTCCTCGCTGACCTCCGTCGCCGCAGAACCGCCCATCATCGCCTTCTCCCTCAAGGCAAACAGCGGCTCCGCAGCAAAGATCGCGGCTGCGTCCTCCTTCCTCGTGCACATGCTCGACGCTGAGAATGTGACCCTCGCGAAGAACTTCGCAACCCACGACTACCCCCGCTTCGACGACCCCAGCACCTGGGAATTCGTCCACACCGGCGAGCCCCTCGTCCACGGCGTACGCCGCGTACTGCGCGCAACCCCGCTCAGCCGCGTTGAGGCAGGCCCCGCACTCGTCTTCACCGCGCAGGTTGAAGAGTTCATCCGCAACGACTGCGAAGGCACCCCGCTGGTCTACCACTCGCGTAACTTCCACGCGCTGGGCGACCACTCGAACGTGAACAACTACAGCATCTAACCCCGCGCAGGGGTCACGGGGCGGTATTCGACGACAATGAGGCGACGAATACCGCCCCGCGGCGTACCCTGAACATAAAAGCGACCGCGGCACACGACAGCGCGCAGCAACACAGCGCACCCAACACAGCACAGAAGGAACAGTCATGACGGCTCAAACCACCCAGCCCGCATCCCTCCCCTGGCTCGAAAAGCTCATTGCGTTCCCCACTATCTCCGGAACCTCCAACCTGGAACTTATTGAGCTCATCGAAGCCGAATTTGCCCGCTACGGCTACAGCGGCGTGCGCACCTACAACGAGGACCGCACCCGCGCCAACCTGCTGGTCACCATCCCTGCCGCTGACGGCACTACCCGCGGCGGCGTTATCCTCTCCGGTCACACGGACGTCGTACCCGTCGCCGGACAGGACTGGGACGCCGACCCCTTCACCCTGCGTGTGGAGGGTACCCGCGCCTACGGTCGCGGCGTGTGCGATATGAAGGGGTTCCTCGCCGTCGCGCTCTGGCTGCTGCCGCGCGTTGCGGAGGCGAAGTTGCGCACTCCCCTGCACTTCGCGTTCTCCTACGATGAGGAAATCGGTTGCATTGGTGCACCCTCCCTTATCGAGGAGTTCGTGGCGCGCGACCTCGCCCCCGACTACGCGATTGTTGGTGAGCCCTCCAGCATGCGCATTATCGACGCGCACAAGGGCGCACACCGCGGCCGCGTCACCTTCACCGGCGTGCCCAAGCACGGCTCCCTCGCCACCCATGGCGTGAACGCGGTTGCCGCAGCAGGCGAGTTCATCACCTTCTTCACCGACATGGCGGACCAGTGGGAGGAAGAAGGCCCGTTCGACGAGTCGTTCATCATTCCCCACTCCACCGGTAGCGTGAACCTGGCAACCGGCGGCCTGCAGTACAACATCGTCGCCGAGCAGGCTGTGGTGGAGTACGATGTGCGCACTCTGCCGCAGGTGACCACCGAATCCTTCGTGGAGCGCATTGACCGCGAACTTTCGGAGGTCATACTGCCCGACCTGCAGGCGCGCGCCGCACGCGCCGAAAAGCTGACCGGTGCAGAGCCCGGTAGCCTCACCTCCCGCGTGGGTGTGAAGCACGAACTGCTCGCAGCCGTGCCGGGCCTGGGTACCGAGGACGACGCACCCATCGTGCACCTCGCCCACGAGTGGCTGGGCACCAATGACGCACCGCAGAAGGTCACCTACGGCACCGAGGCGGGTCAGTTCCAGCGCGCCGGCGTGCAGAGCATCATTTGCGGTCCCTGGCGATATTGCCCAGGCGCACTCCCCGAACGAGTGGATTGAGCTGGAGCAGCTGAGTGAATGCGAGCGCTTCTTCGAGGCGATTCTCGACTGGGCGAGCGCCAAGTAGCGGCCCACATAGCAACCGTGTAGCGGCGTAACAGCCAGTCCACCGCGGTTCGCAAGAGCCGCAGTTAGAGCCGCATAAAAATTACAGAAACTGCCCGGGTACCCCGTGAGGTGCCCGGGCATTTTTATGCTGATGGCAAGTGGTGTGGGCGGGTGCTGATGGCGGGGGTGAGTGTTGGTTTGATCGCGGGTTTATTCGTGAGTTTCTCCATGGGTTCAACCGCGAGTTTATGGAATGAGTCCAAGTTGTGGACTATGACCGATTTTCCCCTCATTCGCCACATTTATTTTTAAACGAAAAACCCGAAAAACCGCTTATGTCTAAGGGTGAAATAACACAAAAGTATTGCCCTTCTAGGGCATTCAGGGTTCCATAGATGCCAAAGGTTTAAACACGCCACTCGGGCGGCATAACCCCACACAAAACCACACCTCCCTCACGCTCGGCACTGCGCACCCGACCGAATCCCGGTTTACCACCCGCAGTTCACTACCTGAAGGACACCCCGTGTACACCATCAGCCCCTACCTCGCCGAATTCCTCGGCACGCTCATCATGTGCACCATCGGCTGCGGCGTCATCGCCAACGTCGAACTTCGCCGATCCAAAGGCCACGGCGACAACTTCTTCACCATCGCCTTCGGCTGGGGTTTCGCCGTCACCTTCGGCGTCTACGCCTCCCACGCCTACTCCGGCGGCCACCTCAACCCCGCTGTGTCTATCGGCCTGGCAGCGTTCGGCGAGTTCTCCTGGGAGAAGGTCCCCGGCTACATCATCGCCCAGGTACTCGGCGCAATGGTCGGCGCCGGACTGGTCTACCTCAACTACCTGCCGCACTGGAAAGCAACCGCCGACAAGAAGATTAAGCTCGGCGTTTTCGGCACCGTCCCCGCTATTCACAACTATTTCACCAACGCCCTCTCCGAAATGATCGGCACGTTCATGCTGGTCTTCTCGGCACTGTACACCGGCGTAAACTTCAAGCCGTCCATCAGCGGCGGTGTGGAACTCTCTCTCAACCTCAACGACGTGCTCAAGCCCCTCGCCTTCGGCTTCATGGTCACCGTACTCGTCATCGGTCTGGGCGGTCAGACCGGCTACGCCCTGAACCCCGCCCGTGACTTCGGTCCGCGCCTCATGCACGCCCTGCTGCCCATCCACGATAAGGGCACTTCACGCTGGTTCTACGCGTGGGTTCCGATTTGCGGCCCGATTGCCGGCGGTTTCATGGGTGGCGCGTTCTTCAAGCTCTACTACGAGGGTCAGGTCAGCCCGTGGCTGTTCGTCTCCAGCGCTCTGGCGATTGCGGTTCTGCTCTTCGCGTGGTGGGCTAATAGCCACCTGTACCGTGCACCCAGCTCCGAGGTTATCCCCGAGTTTGAGGACACCCACGCTACCGCGGCGGCACGCGCGGCAACCTACACTCCGACCGGTTCCATGCCGATTCTGCTCCCCGAAGAGGTGAAGGGTAACCGCAGTACCCGCGTCGTGAACCGGCTGACCGAGGACGAGTAGTCTTCCCGCCCGAGAACTTCCCTGTCTAGGGTTTCATCGAGCCGGGTTTATCTGAATAGATTTATCCGGCGAGGTTTCATCTAAAAACAGCGAACCCCTCATTTTCATAACCTGCACAATATCGGTCAGGTTATGAAAATGAGGGGTTCGTTGCGTCTACCTCACGGAGGGAGGTTCATTCAGGGGTGCCGAAAAGAAATACAGTCTAGAAAGGTCCTAGCTTAGGAATAAAAAGAGTCATCTCCTGAACGATATACTCTGCATCTTCCAAAGCCTCTTCAGCTTCCTCCACAGCTATAGGCTCATAATCCAGACCGGGGTACTCAACCTCATGACGAGTTCGACGCAAGCGAGAATACAGCTTACCCACCGCATCATGATGGCCTCGCTGAGCACGCAAGGCATCACCCACCACGATATGACCTCCCCGAGTAGTCGGACGCAGACCCTGCACCGCCAAGGCGGCAGTCATCGCTAGTCTCGAAGCATCATAGAGGAGCGTATAGGCACCTTCCGAATCATCAACTACCAGACGATGCGCCGTCTTTAGATGCCGGCGAGCACGCAACAACAGGCCTTGAGCATGCTCACGATTTACAACGACCCGCTCCAGCTCGCCAGATTCAATCAGCTCAAGAATGCGTTCCCGGCCTACAGTCCAGGGACCCGGGGTTGGGGCATTAGGCTTCAGCGTGGACATCGTTTACCTCCAGCTGCCCAAAGAGAACCTCCATAGGACGCGACCGCACAGTCTGCACGAAGCCGTCCTGCGAGTTCCAAGCCTCAGGAGATAGCCGCTTCACGTTTACCTCATAGCCAAGCTTCTGCTCAGCATCATCGATAGCCTCATACAGCTTCTGCCGTGAAGGGGAGCCCACAACCAGCACATCAATATCATTCGGCACGTGCCCCGCCACCCCAGAACGACGGCTAGCCCACGAACCATAAATAGCAGCACCCTCAATATTGGAAACGCCCTGCAAAGTATCCCGGAGCACCGGAACGGGGCCATACGTTACCAGAATCAACTGACGCATCGCCTGGCCCACCGGATTATCAACCTTGGCTTGCACCATACGGGTCCTACCAACATTCTGGACAGCCACCAAACCGGACTGTTCCAGACGATTCACCTCTCGGGAAACAGTCGGCAACGATGCACGTGTCGCATCAGCAATCTGTGACACCGTGTATTGCTGCTCAGGGTGAGAGAACAGCAATGCCATCACTTCACCCTGCAGGTCACTACGCAAGATGGGAAGGAGGCTAGGAGCAGACGTTTTCATAACATGAATTATATCAATCATGTTATGAAAACATCTGCTAATTTGGAGGGGTACTAGGCCGCGGCGGTAGCCATTGCCAGCGCCCGGTCATGCTTAGCCGCGCGGCGCTTCTGAATCGCGCGCACCACCCAGATGCAGACCGCACCCAGGACCGCGCCAGCAGTATTATTCACAATGTCATCCACATCAAAGGTGCGGTAGGTGAAGCCCGCCAGACCCCAGTTGCCGGTCAGCTGGCTCAACTCAATGAAGCTCGACAGCGCGAAGCCACTCAGCGCCGTGGCGCGCAGACCCCAGCGCAGGCAGCCCGCAGTAAAGAAGCCCAAGGGGATGAACATGGCGACATTGAAGAAAAGCTGCGCATACACGGTCGTTGCGAAGCGGCGCAGACCCATACCGGCAGTCAAATCCCATGCCTGCTGCCAGCTCCAGCCCACGTAGAAACGCGGGTAGTACAGCTCGGGGTTCGTGACGCTATTGGAAGAGCCAATCGGGGTCAGCGTCAGAGAAAGAATAGAAGCAAGGAACAGTGCAAAGGACGCAGTCAACAAGTACTGGCGGATGCTGTGCGCTCGACCGGTCTTCTTGGCGCGCAGGCGCATACCAATGAACCCGATGATAGAGAGTGCGACAGTAAGCGCCGCAATCTCGATGGCGAAGGTGCCAATCATGTGTTTACTGAGCAGTTCCTGCATGCCGTGTGTTCCTTAGGTCGTGAGAGTGAGTTATATGAACTCCACCTGCATATATGCCTGTTCTAACATATATTCTTGGTGGTATATAGCGGGTTACCGTTCATACCCGCCGCATATCGTTCACCACCAGTGTAAAAGACCGCTCTATGGCTCGCCCTAGGCGAAACTGTGAAAAAGCTGTACACACACCCACACACACCATGAGAACCACCACAGCTGGCGCGGTCAGTACAGAACATCCGGCGGGAACACCGGCGCAATATACCGACCAAACAGCAACACAAACAGCAACGCACCCGCCAGAGCTGCCACCATCGCACCCACAACCTGCACCAGCCACAGCATCAGGAACTTCACCATCTTGCCCTCAGAGCGGGCGGTCAGCGCCTCCACCATGGCGGTTGAGAACGTCGTAAACCCACCCAGCAGACCGGTCGTAATCACCGTGCACCAGAACGCCACCTGATCCGTGGCGTTATAGTGCACCCCCAGCGCGCGAGGATTAGACACCGGCATAATCAGCAGGCCGTACAGGAACGAGCCCACCAGGTTAATCACGAACACCGGGCTAATAATCGACGACTCCGTACGCAGGCGAGGCGACATCGCCTTATCCAAGAAGAAGCGGGTCATCGCGCCCAACCGCCGCACAGGAAAACCATCAGAGCGAAAAACATTAGCGGCCCTCCTCAACATCAGGAGCGGGCACCAAGCGGGACGCTACAAAACGGCCCGTCAGCATGCCCGCCGCCGCGGCAACCAAACCACCCACCAGCAGCACCGCCACCGCCAGCATCATGTACGTGTAGTTGATGGTGTACGGCAGAAAAATCGTCTGCGCCAAAACCGCCGCAATCGACGAATACGTCGTATAGCCGCCCATCATGCCAGCACCAAAAAGCAGACGGAACGAATGAATCCGCTCCTCACCGTCACGGCGCGCGTAGGCGTTCCACACCATCGTCAGCAGGCCCAGCGTGAACGAACCCAGCAGGTTCGCCACCAGCACGCCGCCGGGAGTGTACACGCGGCACAGCGCACCCGTACCGCCTCCCAAAAAGACAAGAAAAGGGGCAGGCACACGGCTCAGAACGCCTCCTATCCACTGTCGGATACTCGCGCGGTTCCTCATCGCCGTGCACCTGCCCTTTCATCTCGTATTAGTCTTCAGAGTGCGCCGTGGCGCACAAACGCACACTAATACTTTACTCTGACCCGAGCTTGCCACCCGAGTCGGCGGCAGCAGACTCACGCTCGTGCTGAATATTCTCGCTCATCTTCTCGCTCAGAGCGGCGCCCTCAACATCCATATTCGGAGTGAGGCGATCCAGCCACTTAGGCATCCACCACGCCTTATCGCCCAGCAGAGCCATAATCGCCGGGGTCAGCGTCATGCGCACAATAAACGCATCCACGAGCACACCGAACGCCAGACCGAAGCCCATCGGGCGGATCATGGTCGAATCAGCAAAGATGAAGCCACCAAACACCGAAATCATGATAATCGCGGCAGCCACCACCACACGCACCGCATGGTTGTAACCGCTCACAATGGCGGTCGCCGCATCCTTGCCGTGCACGTACGCTTCACGCATGCCGGTCACCAGGAACATCTGGTAATCCATGGCAAGACCGAAAAGAATACCGATGAGCAGGGTCGGCAAGAAGGACAACACCGGACCCGGGTGGTCCACGCCGAAGAGGGAACTCATGAAGCCCAACTGGTAAATCGACACCACGGCACCGAAGCTCGCCAGCACCGAGAAGAGGAAGCCCACCGAGGCAACCAGCGGCACCATAATCGAACGGAACACCAGAATCAGCACCAGGAAGGACAGGCCCATCACCACGCCCAGGTACAGGGGTAGCTTCTGCGCGAGCACCTCGGAGACGTCAATATTGCCGCTGGTCTGACCCGCAATGCCTAGAGACACCTCAGAGCCCTGAACCGGAACGGTCACGGCTCGCAGCTCGTGGACGAGCTCTTCAGTCTCCACGGAGCTTGCACTGTGGGCAGGAATCACCTGGAAAATCATGAGGGTACGGTCATCGGTCATACCGCCGGGAACCACAGCCTGCACGTTCGCACCGCCGCATTCCTTGACCGCAGAGGCGATATCAATCTGCGCCTGCTGAGCCTGCTCCTCACTCATGTTCGCGGGCGTGTGCGCGACCGCAACCAGCGGGGCGCTCATACCCTCACCGAACTTGTCCTTGACCAGCGCGTACGACTTGTACGCGGCGCTATCGGAGGGGTAGTTCGAGGCGTCCGGCAGACCCAGGCGCATCTGAGACATGGGGGCGGCAACCGCCAGCAGCGCCAGCGTACCGACCACCAGGGTCAGTAGCGGACGCGCCAGCACGAGGCGCAACCAGCCATTGGACTTCTCGGTGCGTTCGGCATCCTGCGCACGGCGCTCCGCAATCTTCTGCGGGGTATCGATGGAAGCCCACAGCTTCTTCGACATGATCTTGGTACCCGCCAGGGACAGCACCGCCGGGGTGAGAGTCACCGCAATCAGGGCGGCAACAACCACGCAGAACGCGGCGGCATTACCCATCACGCCCAGGAAGGGAATACCGGTCACGTTCAGCGCCACGAGCGCAATAATCACGGTGCTCGCCGCAAAAATCACGGCGTTACCGCTCGTGCCGTTCGCCAGGGCAATCGCCTGGACCTTCGGCATGCCATCCAGCAGGTTCGTGCGATAACGGTTCAGAATGAACAGCGAATAATCGATACCGACCGCCAGACCAAGCATCAGACCCAGGGTGTAGGCAGTGGAGCTCATCTGAACAACGGAGGACAGGGAGAGCGTGCCGAGCACACCCACCACTACTCCCACCAGAGACATCAGAATCGGCAGGCCGGCAGCCACGAGGGTGCCGAGCATAACCATCAGCACGATGAAGGCGATGACCATACCCGCAACCTCACCGGTGTGCGAGCCGCCGCCAAGCGCGGATTCACTCAGGTTCGCGTCGAACTGGACGGTCGCCCCGTGCAGGTTCGCCGACTCAATGTCGGACATGACCTTCTGCAATTCGGCGGACGGCACCTCGTAAATCTTCTTCTTAAACGAGACAGTCGCAATCGCCGTGGACTGATCCTCAGAGACCATACGGTAGCCGGAGGTGAAGTCGTAGAGCTTCTGCTGACGCTCCAGCTGCTCACGCTGTGCAGGCAGGTCACTCTCGGTCTTCTGAAGCTGGTTGCGCTGCTCGTCCAGCTTCTTCTTGCCCTCAGCCAGCTCGTCCTTCTTGGAGGCGATTTCTGCGCGACCCGCGTCAACCTGCTTCTGACTCTCGGCGAGAGTGTCGCGCTGCTGATTGAGCGCGTTCTGCTGCTCGGTCAGCTGCGCCTGCTGGGTGTTGAGCTGCTCCATCATGGCGGCGGGTGAGCCTGCCGCCTCCGCCTGGGCGTAGCCGTCCTTCAGCTGTGCCTGCGCATCGTCCAACTGCTTCTGCGCGTCGTCCAGCTGCTTTCGACCTGCGGTAATCTGCTCCTGCGAGTCGTCGAGCTTCTTCTCGTTGTCGGCAATCTGCTTCATGCCGCCCTCAAGCTGCGAGGTGGCGGCATTCAGCTGCTTTTTGCCGTCCTCGATCTGGGAGGGGGCGGCGTCAATCTTGGCGTGCGCCTCGTCGAGCTGGGTTTTCGCTTCTGCAAGCTTGGAGGTGGTGGTGAACGGGTCGGTGACCGCATCCACGGAGGGCACCTCGCTGGGCAGTGCGCTCAGTGCGGCGGAGAATGCCTGCTTCTGCTCTTCGGTGAGGGCGGTGCCGTCACCGGTGGTGAGAATGATCTGGCCGGAGCCGCGGTTGGCGCTGGGGAAGCGCTGTGCGAGCTCGTCGGAGAGCTGCTGGGTCTGCGTTCCGGGCATGGTGAAGGTGTTACTGAGCTTGCCGTGGAACGCGGTGTAGGCACCCGCTACACCGGCGACGATGAGTACCCAGGTGAGGATGACAGCCCATGCGCGGCGGGCGGCGGCTTCACCGATGCGGTAGAGCCATGTAGCCATGAATTATTCCTTTGAAGTTGAGTGAGTGAAGAGTTTGGTGCGTTGGGTGCGTGTGAATACGGTGGTTGCCCTGTACTGCGATTGCTGTGCCCTGTTTTTGGGCAAAAAACACCCCGCCCCGGGCACCTGCAGATGAGGTGCCCGAAGCGAGAGTGTTTGAGCGTTGACGCTATGGGGCTTAGCTTGCGAATTCGCCCTGAACCAGACGGCCCAGGTAGTCGAGTGCTTCGAGGACGCACTGGCGCATCGCTTCGATGGCGAGTGCTTCAGGGTGGGTGCCTTCGGGGGCTTCTGCTGCAACCTTGACCGTCATTTCTTCGGCGCGGGTGAGGTAGTAGTAGACGCCTTCACCGATGGTTTCGGCGAGGTTGGAGGCGAAGACTGCCACGCGCAGGTAGGGCAGGTCGGGGTATGCCGCGAGGTACCGCTCGAGGAAGATGTCGTAGGTGCGCTCGAGGATGACGTGCGAGTATTCTTCGAACTTCGCGGGGCTGTCCATTTCGAGGGCGTAGAGCAGGTGCGCGAAGGGTGCGATGTACTCTTCGAGGGTGTTGCTCTTGAAGACCTTGCGGGCAATAGAGAGCATTTCGGCTTCCATGCTGCGTTTTCACCGGAAACGGTGAAGTCGCATTCTTCGAAGATGCGGTTGAAGTACTGGTTCATGCGGGTGACCAGTACGTCATCTACGGAGGCGAAGTGGTTGAAGATGGTGCGGCGGGAGACGCCTGCGCGTTCTGCGAGTGCTTCTGCGTTGAGGGCGCCGTAGCCGCCCTCGAGGATGAGGGATTCTGCTGCCTCAACGATTGCGATACGGTTCTCTGCCTTGCGGGCGGAACGCTTGTCCGCGATGTTTGCGGGGGATTCAACAAGATTAGCCATGCTTTTTACAATACGCGCATTGTTTCACTGGGGGTAACTATTTGGGGGTTAGATTCACCACATATTTGCACTCTAGGTAATAAACTTGAAGTGCAGATTTAATGTTTACTCAACAAGTAATTAAGCGTTTTAGCACCTCAAGGCGCTATAAACCCTCAAAAGCACCTCGGGGAAGCAGAGTGCGCACACAGCACACCCCACCCCCTCAAGCAGCCATTCACAGAATGGACACGCGCAACTTAGGCGGTAGACCAAGTACTGAACTAGGTGACAACTGAACTAGGCAACAGGCTGAGGACGCGCATCCAGGGGCAAGCGCACCGTAAAGACCGTATGTCCCGGCTGGCTCTGCACCTGAATCGAACCGCCGTGCGCCTGCACAATCGCCTGCACAATCGCCAGACCCAGACCGGTCGTTCCATCCGAACCGGAACGCGCCTTATCGGCACGGGTGAAGCGGTCAAAAATCTTCGGCAAGAAGTCCGGGGCAATACCCGGACCATTATCGGCCACGGTCACCACAGCTTCACGGCGTGCAGCATCCACCGACAGGCCCGCGGTCACGCGCGTACCCTCATCGGTGTGCTTGCGAGCATTCGAGAGCAAGTTCAGAATCACGCGCTGAATCTGGGAGCGATCGGCAACAACCTCAACCGGCTCGTCGGGCAGGTTCAGGTGCCATTCGTGGGTGCGCGCTGCCGCCTGCATGTCGGAGGTGCATTCAAGCACCAGCTCGGTCAGGTCAACCTGCTCCAGCTTGGGTTCGCGACCCTCGTCCAGGCGGGCAAGGGTCAGAAGATCCTCCACGAGGCGTGACATACGTTCGGTCTGCGAATCAATACGCGCCAGGGAGGACTGGCCGGATTCGCTGAGCGGCTCGGTCCAGCGGAGCATATCGGAGTACCCCTTAATGGCGGCAAGGGGCGTGCGCAGCTCGTGGGAGGCGTCCGCAATAAAGGCGCGAATCTGGTGTTCGGTGCGTTCGCGCACCTCCAGGGCGGAGTTCACGTTATCGAGCAGCTGATTGAGGGCGTAGCCTACGGCACCGACTTCAGTGCGCGGGTCGGAATCTTTCGGATCCACGCGCACCGCCGAGGAGATGGTGTGCTCTTCCAGGTCCAGGTGCGCCACATCGGTTGCCACCGCGGAGACTCGCTCCAGGGGCTCATGGTGCCGCGAATAATGTAGGAGCCCGCCACGCCGGCGCCGACCATCACGGCGATGGAACCGAGGGCTACCACAATCACGAAGATGGTGAGGGTCTGCTGTACATTGGCGAGCGGAATACCAACCACCTGGGCGTCAGCGCTGCTATTAGCCTTCGGGGTGATTTTGATGAGGTACAGGCCGGATTCCAGTTTGACCTCTCGGACTTCTTCTTTGGTGGCGTTCAGCGCCATGGTTCCGAGGGTTACCTGGTCGTTGGCGGAGAGGGTTTGTACGGTGCCGTCCTTACCGAGCTTGCTGGCGACTTCCACAGCACCTTCGGACTCGACACAGGTAATGATGGTTCCGGACGCCTGACCGGGTGCGAAAAGGGAGCTACTCTTCTGCAGGTCGCTGCAGTCCACTTCTTCTCGCTTGCCGTCTCGAGAAGTTGGCTGCACTACACGGTGGCTGGTTTCTTTGAGGTCGCTTTGTGCCTGCTGGTAGAGGGAGTTCTGCAGGGTCACGTAGGTGGACAGGCCAATAATGAGGCAGGCGATGCCGAGGGCTGCCACGAGGATTGCGATAAGACGTGAACGAAGGTGGGGTACGTACCCGAGTTCTTCCGGGGATGCTTCGGGATTCCTCATGCTCTTCCAGGCGGCGCGTAGGCGCACGAAGAAGTTCCCCGGCGAGCGCGTGGCGCCGTCTCGTGCGGGGGTACCCGCGCGCAGGGGGCGGGTTGCTTCGTTATCCAGGGAGGCGGGGTCACCGGGTGAGTAGGAGCCCACGAGCATCCTTTCTTTCTATATTCGAAATACGGAATATAACTGATATGGCGCGGTATAACCGGGTGTTATACCGCGCCATATGAAGAGCAGAGAATAAACTTAGACAGCGGGACGCAGCACGTAACCAGCACCGCGCACGGTGTGAATCATCGGTTCGCGACCCACGTCAATCTTCTTACGCAGATAGGAGATGTACAGCTCCACAATATTTGCCTGACCACCGAAATCGTAGTTCCAGACATTATCAAGAATCTGACTCTTGGAGACCACACGCTTCGCGTTCTCCATGAGGTAGCGCAACAGGTCGAACTGGGTTGCGGTGAGATTAATCTGCTCGCCACCGCGGGTGACCTCACGGGTGTCCTGGTTCAGCACCAGGTCACCGACCACCAGCTCAGCATCGTCAATGGCAGCAACACCGGAGCGTTGCACCAGGCGGTGCAAACGAATCATGACCTCTTCCATAGAGAAGGGCTTAGTCACGTAGTCATCAGCGCCTGCGGCAAGGCCCTCAATACGGTTGTCGACCGAGTCCTTCGCGGTCAGGAAGAGGCAGGGAACCTCGGGGTAGAACTTACGGATGCGGGAGAGCAGCTCCAGGCCGTCAAAGCCGGGCATCATAATATCCAGCACGAGCACGTCGGGGCGCCAATCGCGGGCAATCGCGAGCGCGGAGGGGCCGTCACCGGCGGACTGCACATCCCAGCCGATCATTTTCAGGCCCATGCTGACGAGTTCCTTGAGCATTTCCTCGTCGTCAACGACGAGGGCGCGGATGGGGCTGCCGTCCGGGTGCTCGAGTGCGGGAAGGTTCTTGGCGATTTCGGTTGCTTTACTGCTCATGTGGTTAAGAGTATCGCGATTTAGGGTTCACGGTGGGGCGGGATCCGGTTTTCAGCCGCAAACTTATGGAATGCTTGCCCGCGTCACAGCTGGGGCACAGTCTCGCGCCGCCCATTATCCCAACCACGCGCGTTAACCCTTCAATACGGGTTCAATCTTTCGGTAAAATTTGTAGTAGCTTAGGTGATACTCAATCGCCTTTTATCGTTTCAGTGTGCCACCCCGACACAGGCGCCCCGACACCCGCAGAGGAGGACACATGCGCATTAGCCGTATTTATAACAATAATGTTGTCCTCACGGTGGATCATTTGGGCAAGGAGTCCGTGATGATTGGTCGCGGCATTGCCTTTGGTAAGCGTAAGGGTCAGCTGATTGACCCGTCTGCGGTGGAGCAGACCTTTGTGCCTGAGAAGGGCATGTCGGGTGAGCGTTTGAGCATGACGCTGTCTGAGATTCCGGCGGAGATTCTGTCGATTGCTACGCAGCTGGAGTCGAAGGTTCGCGCCGAGGGTGCGCTGGAGCTGTCGAATTCTTTTATTCTTCCGTTGGCTGATCACCTGCATTATGCGGTGGTTCGTGCGCGTGATGGGGTGCGGGTGGAGTATCCGCTGGCGCCGGAGGTGACTGTTCTTTATCCGCGCGAGGTGGAGTACGGTCGCGCGGTGTTGGCGATGGTTCGCGAGCGCTTGCAGGTTGAGCTGGACCCGAACGAGGCTATTCCTCTAGCGTTGCACCTGGTCAACGCGCAATTTGCGACGGCGGACATGTCTCAGGCGTTCCGTATGACTGAGGTTTTCGCACAGGTTTTTGAAATCATCGAGGCGAGTTACGAGCGGAAGATCGACCCGGATTCGATGAGTGCGGCGCGTTTTGTGACGCACCTGCGGTACCTATTTGTGCGGGCGAGCCGCGCCTCCGCGGAGTCGACGGAGCGTGCTGAGGATGAGGTGTCGCAGCCGAGCCTGTTGGCGGCTCTTCGTGCGGATGTGCCGCGTGCCTACGCGTGTGCGCAGAAGGTTTTGTTGGTGTTGCAGATGCAGTTGAAGCAGAGCCTGACTCGTGACGAGTTGACGTATTTGACGATTCATATTGCGCGTCTGGCGCGGGATATGTGGGGCATTAACGCCTAGCGTTGGTGCTTCCAAAAAATGCAGGGGCGAAAGCGGTTGGAGGGTACTCCGGCTGCTTTTCTGTATCCGCCGCTTTTCTGTATCCAGGTTTGGGGGCGCGCCGGGCGGAACGTGGCCGTTAAAGGTGGGTTGCTATTTATATATACAACCTGTCACTAAATTGTCGTTTTCCCGGGTTTTCCTTCGCGCGTTAGCGCGTCGATTTAAATTTTGAAATGACGGTTTATAGCGGCGTATTCCAGAAATACCATTCTGTGGACAGACCGCAGGAAATGTGGGTTTTTTATTAATCCCACATCTTTTGATTCGCACACTCATTTTTTGCTCGGTATTTTCTTTGTAAATCATTTTCTCGCACTCGTGCGCTCCACATATTCCACGTCAAACACCTCGCCAGTCCATCAACAAGACGCCAATACTCCCGAATTTTCGCGAGAGTAACGCTAACCCCTTCGCGCAGACAAGCATTTTTCGGTGTTCTGTTTAAATTTTTTACACCCTGGCAATAAATACGTGTTTTGACATCAAAAACCCATATTCCAACACTTGAAAAAATGTCACAAGAACCTAAAGTGTGCATGCTCAGAAAAAACCCACAAAACACAAAAACAACGTGTTACTATCTGAGAATTATGAGGCTCCTCACGGGGCCACTACACACCATGTCACGAACACGAGAGGACCACTATGGTCACTATCATTGTGGCGGCACACGGCGAGTCGGCTCCGGCTCTGCTGAAGACCGCCGGCATGATCCTCGGTAACTTCGAAAACGTCCACCCGGTCACGTTCCTGCCGGGTCAGGGCCCCGAAGATCTCGTCGAAGAGTACACCCGCATCGTTGAGGCGTCTGAAGCAGAAGAAACCCTGCTGCTGGTCGACCTCTTCGGCGGTAGCCCCTACAACGCCGGTGCGCAGTTCGCAGCCACCCGCGAGGGCGTCGACGTCGTCTCCGGTGTCAACGTACCGATGCTTATTGAGGTCATCTCCGGCGCAGGCCGTAAGAACGCAACCCTCAAGTCCCTGGTCGCTAAGGCGCACAAGGCTGGCACTAAGGGTATTCGCTCCTTCCAGGATGCGAATCAGCCCGCAGCCGCCAAGCCCGCCGAGGCGAAGCCCGCAGAGACCAAGGCGGTCGAGGTTCCGACTGCTCAGCAGGTTCCCGGCGGCACCATGGACGCTATCTTCACCCGCATCGACTCCCGTCTGATTCACGGTCAGGTGGCAGGCACCTGGGTTCCGCACATCGCACCGCAGACCTTCATCGCGGCATCCGATAATGCGGCACACGATCAGCTGCGCAAGTCCCTGCTGCTGCAGGTCGCGCCGACCAGCGTGAAGACCAACGTCCTGGACATCGCTAAGGCTGGTCGCGTGTACAACAACCCCAAGTACACCGGCATGAAGACCATGTTCGTCGTAGAATCCCCCGTTGACGTGGTGCGACTGCTCGACGAAGGCGTCAAGATCAACGAAGTGAACGTTGGTGGCGTCACCTTCAAGACCGGCATGGTTCAGCTCTCGGACGCAGTGTACGCCTCCGAGGAGCACCTGGAAGCCTACCGCGAACTCATTAAGCGCGGTGTGAAGCTGACGGTGCAGCAGCTGCCCAACCACTCCCCGGTTGATTTGGAAAAGATCCTCAAGCAGAAAGGCCTGGACGCATGAGCGCCCTGACGTTTATTCTCGTTGTTCTCGTGGCGTTCATTGCGGGCGTCGCATCCGTGGTGGACGAGCGTCAGTTCCACCGCCCCCTGGTCGCTTGTACCCTGATGGGTTTTGCGCTGGGTGACCCGACTACCGGCATTATGCTCGGTGGCGCACTGGAGCTCATCGCACTGGGCTGGATGAACGTCGGTGCGGCTATGGCTCCCGACTCGGCTCTGGCATCCACCATCTCCGCTGTTGTTGTGATTCAGGGTCACCAGGACATCACCACCGGTATTGCTATTGCTGTGCCGCTGGCTGCGGCAGGTCAGGTTCTGACCATTTTCGTTCGTACCATTACGGTGTTCTTCCAGCATCAGGCTGATAATTTCGCGAAGACCGCGAACTTCCGCGGTATTGAGTTGATGCACATTAGCGGTATGGCTCTGCAGGGTCTGCGCGTGGCTATCCCGACCGCTATTGTGGCGCTGATTAGCTCCGACGAGCTGACCCGCCTGCTGAACATGATTCCTGCCGAGGTGACCACCGGCCTGCGCATCGCCGGCGGCATGATCACCGTGGTCGGTTTCGCAATGGTCATCAACATGATGCGTTCGAAGGCCCTCATGCCCTTCTTCTTCCTCGGCTTCATCGCCGCCGCCGCTATCCCGGCAACCCAGTCGATTGTGCCGCTACCCGGCGGAAGCTCAAAGGACGTCCTCGTGGCACTGTCCACCCCGGCACAGTTCAACCTGGTTGCTATCGGCCTGGTCGGCGCCTGCCTGGGCCTGCTGTACACGCAGCTGAACCCGCTCTTCCATAAGAGTGAGGCACCCGCCGTAGCACCGGCAGCCGCCGCCAATGACCTCGACAACGAGCTCGAATAAGGAGCATCACCATGACTGAAAACAAGAACGTCGAGCTCGTTGAAGTTCCCGAGCTCACCCAGCGCGATAAGGTCGACACCTACATCCGCTCCACCTTCCTGCTCGGTTCGTTCAACTTCGAACGCATGCAGTCCATCGGTTTCGCGGTTTCCATGATTCCGGCCATTAAGCGCTTCTACACCAAGAAAGAAGACCAGGCGGAGGCGCTGACCCGCCACCTGGAGTTCTTCAACACCCAGCCGTGGGTTGCATCCTCGATTATGGGCGTGACCGCTGCGATGGAGCGTGAGAAGGCAGCCGGTAAGGACATTGACGAAGCCGCCATCACCAACGTTAAGGTGGGCCTGATGGGCCCACTGGCCGGCGTGGGCGACCCGATTTTCTGGGGTACCGCACGTATCGTGCTGGCGGCTCTGGGCGCATCCCTGGCGGTGACCGGCAATATTCTGGGCCCGCTGCTGTTCTTCTTCGGCATGACCGCAATTCGTTGGGCAACCCGCTGGTACGGCTTCAAGTACGGCTACGAGAAGGGCACCCAGATTGTGACCGAGGCGGGCGGCAACACCCTGCAGAAGATTACTCAGGGCGCCTCCGTGATGGGCCTGTTCGTGATGGGTGCTCTGGTGTACCGCTGGACGAGCGTGAACATTCCGTTGCCACTGACTAGCTACACAAACCAGGCGGGCGAGACGGTAAATGTGACCGTCCAGTCCGTGCTGAACGATCTGCTGCCGGGCCTGGCCTCGCTGGGTCTGTGCTTCCTGTGCATGTGGCTTCTGAAGAAGAAGATTAACGCCATCTGGTTGATTTTCGCTCTGTTTGCCGTGGGTATCCTCGGTTCGTACCTGGGCTTCCTGGCTCTCTAAAAATATGAGGGATGAGCCCTTTCACCCTTCAGCGAAGGCGTGAGATTCAGGGGCTTGTCTCAAGTGGTGGGGGTGTGGTCGGTACACTTAAAAGTACCGGCGGCACCCCCGTTTTTCATGGGCGTTTTCTATCGGTTGCGGCGCACAATTCGCGGCAATGCAGCCCTCCCGCAAAGGAGTTTCTATGACCAAGTTGATGGCTTTCGACCTGGACGGCACGATCCTGTTTAACCGTGCCGTAGAGCCTGCCAATGAGCAGGCGATTGCCCGCTGGCAGGCGGAGGGTAACCTGGCGGTCTCGTGCACGGGCAAGAGCATTTTTGCTACTCAGCTGGCGTTGAACCCGACCGCCATCCGCTTTGACTACCACGTGCTGTACACGGGTGCGGTGATTACCGACCGGGAGTACCGGGTGATTTACCATCAGCCTCTTCCGGTGAGTGTTGTGCAGGCGTGCTACGAGCATTTCAGCACCGTGGACGGCGTGGCGCTGTTCGCTACGACCCTGGATAACGATTACAGCCTCTGCGACCGGGTGGGCTCCTCGACGAATATCCTGCCGGAGTTCACTCCCCTGCCGGCTGATGACCTGCAGAACCACGAGTACGTGGGTGTACCCCTGTGGATTCCGGATGCGCAGGTCCGCGAGGCGGCGTACACCTGGATTCTGGAGCGTTTTGGTGATTCGGTGGACTGCCACAAGAACCAGGACTTCCTGGATATTGTGCCGCCCGCCTGCACGAAGGGCACCGGTCTGCAGCATCTGGTGGAGTACCTGCAGTCGGAGCATCCGGGTAGCTCCTATGAGGTGCATACGATTGGTGATTCGTGGAACGATATCGACATGCACCGCTACGCTGACCGTTCGGCGTCGTTCAGCTACTCCCCCGATGAGGTTAAGGCTGTCACCACCGATTGTGTGGATAAGGCGTACGAGTTTATTGAGGCTTCCCTGTAGAAGCTGCCGAGGCGGCGGCTAGGCGAGCGCTGAGCCCACCTAGCCGCGTCTGCCAGCCGCTTGCGCATACTCGCCGCTTACCCCCCGTTTCACGTGAAACACCCACTTTCCAATACTCCCCGTACCCGTCATTGCCCCGTGAGGTTTCTATGTGCCCCTCTTCCTCTAAGTCTCCCAAACCCCAGTCCGCAAAGAGCCAGCAGCCCGAGCCTGACCAGTCTTACGACCCCTCCAGCTTCTCCGACACCTTCCGCGCTATGGCGCGTGAATCGCTCGTGAAGAACCAGAAGAGTCGCCCGGACTCCCCCATCGTCTCAATTTCTCCGGTGCTGATTGTTTTGGGTGCCATTGCGGCGGCGCTGTACGGGCTGTGGCAGAGCTGGGCGTGCCTCATTCCGCTGGTGCTGATTCTGGTGCTCATGTGGGTGCGGTACACGATGCAACGTCAGGCGCTCAACGATTTTGCGGAGCTGGAGGCGGCACGCACCGCCTGGAAGAAAACCCGCGACCGCCAGTACCTGGAGCTGATGGCGGTGCAGTCGGCGCGCATCCTGGAGGAGAATAAGGCGCTGACCAAGCAGGCTCGCGCGCACGTGCAGGAGTACGCGGATTTCGCGGCACAGAAGCTGGGTGCTCAGCGCTAAACATCGTGAGTGCACAGGCATCAAGAAACCCCCTCAGATGTTCTCTGAGGGGGTTTTAGCGTCTAAAGGTATAAAGCCTAGTTAGTCTTCTGTGCGGGTGCTTCAGCAGGCTCTTCTGCGACTTCCTCGACGGACTCCGCAGATCCTTCGTCTGCACTATCAGTAGCCGGAGCCGCGTCCAATCGCTGCACCACAGCGGGGCGGTCATCAAAGCCGCGGCGGGTGCCTCGGGCAGCCTTCGCCTCCATGGTGTACAGCTGCTCACGATTCGTCAGCACCACCAGGGTCATGGCGTTCAAGCAGACACCCACAATGCACAGAATCCAGCCGATCAGCATGAACCGACCACCGGAAAGCACCGCACCGGAAAGCATCAGGGCAACAGAAACCAGGTACGCCGGGGAAAGCAAAAACTTCGTATTCATTACCGACCTACCTAGCGTGCGTTGGAGCGGGGCTTGGGGGCACGACCCGAACGGGGACGCGAGGGCAGAACGCTCATACGGCCGGGGGCACGATCAACAATCGGCTGAGATTCGGTGGGCTCTTCCTCGCGGACCTCTGCAGTTTCAGCAGGCTCGGTCGCCTCAACGGTTTCAGCAGCCTCAGCGGGAGCTACTTCCTGGTTAGCCTGCGCCGCAGCATCGTGCTCAACTGCCTCATGCTCAGCAGCTTCACGCTCTTCACGGCGGTGCTCCGAGCGCTCGCGGATGCGGTTCTCAACGGAGGATTCGAAACCGTCCAGGTTGGTCACCAGTGCGGGGGTCGGGTCGCCCTTCGCCTTACCCACGGACAGCACAAAGGCAAGGACGTTCAGACCCAACGCAAGAATCAGAAGGATCCAGCCGAGCCACAGGAGCCAGGGGTTGGAGGTTCCGATCAAGAGCGCGCCGCAAAAAATCACGCCGAGGGAGGTCAGGTACGCAGGCGAGAGAGTCTTGAAATCCATGTCTACTTTCAATGTGTTCGTGAGTTTGAGAGAGCTAACGTACGGTCACTACGTTTCCTGTCTCATTTTAGGTGATAGTTGAGGCTTAATCTGCTTCTGCCCTTGTCTATCGCCTGTGAGCTAAAGACCAACGGGCTTATCTCGGTGGCGTAGGCAGGGGCAGAAACGTAGTGTTCGCGCACGGGCGTACCGGCTAGGACTTGGGGGTTACCTCGTTAGTGACCAGGGGCGAGGCGGGCGCGTTTTCCACCACGGGGATTGCGCGGGTGCTCAGGGTGCCCTGGTGCTTCTTCCAGAGGTTGTAGCGTTCCATGGCGACCGCGCCGGCGGTCATGGCAGGAAGAATGAACATGCCGGAGGAGCGGATGCTTTCTGCCTGCGCCAGGATGTCCAGCTTACGCACCACGCGGGTCACGTCGTGGGAGTCGTAACGGTCCTGAGCAGAAATAACCTCGTTCTGCGCGGCGACGAGGGCGGCGTCGCGCAGGCGCACGAAGTCGTTCCTCTTGTCCTTAAGCTTCTCCATGTGCTGCTTGTATTCTTCGGGCAGTGCCTCGCTGATTTCGTCGCGGCGGGTAATGGCGGAGCACATTTCCTTCACGCGGGCATAGGTCTCAGGGTCGGTGGTTGCCTTCGCTTCAGCCTGCAGCGCCTCGAGGGCGGCGTCCTGCGCGATCTTGAGCAGTTCAGGTACGGCAGTTTCTTCTTCGTGGTTAGCCCGCACGCCAAGGACCTTTACGAGCATGGGCAGGGTCAGGCCGGGGAGCACGAGGGTGAAGAAGAGCACGGAGAGCATCATGACGATGGCGTCCTGGCGGACCTGTTCGGTGCCGTTGACCACGGGGATGGACAGGGCAAGAATCAGTGTCACGAGGCCTCGCATGCCGGACCAGGTCATGATGATAACTTCGGCGAAGCTTTCGGGGGCGCCTTCGTGGATGGGGTTCTTGCGTCCTGCCAGCCAGACGATGGTGAACCAGATGAGGCGCACCAGGATGGCGACCAGTGCGACCAGGGCACCGTCAGCGAAGAGGCTTGCGATACGGGAGGGGTCGGCGGTGGCGATGATGCTACTTGCCTGCAGGCCGATGAGGCCGAAGGCGACACCGGTCATGAGCAGCTCAATGATCTGCCAGAAGGAGGTGGAGGAGAGGCGTTCTTCCGCTTCGAGTGCCGCCATGTATTTGGTGCTGGTGAACTGGATAGCGCCGATGACCACGGCAATAACGCCGGAGGCGTGCACGCTTTCAGCAGCGAGGTAAGCGCCGAAGGGGATCACGAGGGTCACGGCGTTGCTGGTGACCACGTCGTGGGCGCGCTGGCGAACGTAGCCGCCGAGCCAGCCGAAGATGTAACCAATAATGACCGCGAGGATCGAGCCGAGCACGAAGTCTTTAGCGACCGAGAGCGGCTCGATGTGGTGGCTGCTGGTCATGGAGTGGATTGCGGCGTGGAAGAGAACGATTGCGATAGCGTCGTTGAAGCTACCTTCGGTCTGCAGGGTGCCGATGAGGCGGCGGGGGATGCCGACGGGCTCAGCGACTGCTTCCACGGCGACGGGGTCGGGCGGGGAGACGGCGGCACCGACGGCAAGGGCGACGGCGATGGTCATGCCGGGGACCCACCACATGGCTGCGCCGGCAATTGCCAGGGCAGAGACGGTGGTGAGAAGGACCGAGTAGAGCAGTACGGATCTCCAGCGGCGGCGCAGGGTGCCCCAGGAGAATTTAACGCCGATGGCCCACAGTAGCGGCGGAAGGAAGATCGGCAGGATGATGTCGCTGTCGATAGTAAGATCCGGTCGGTTGGGGATGAAGAGCGCGGCGGTGCCGAGCAGGGTCATCATGACCGGCCAGGGGAGGTTGAGTCGGTCACCGACGCTGACCATAAACACGGTCGCAATCAGGATGATGACAATAACGGAGAGGTAAAGCATTGGTCCGGTGTTGTTCCTTTCGCGCGGCTAGGGTTAGTCGGCTACGTCTTTCTACTCTACCGGAGGGGCTCATTCCGCTTTTCGGATATGGGGGTTCTGCAGCGTTTATTGTGGTGTTGTTTACCTCTAAGCCTAATGCTTTATGTGGAATATAGAGTTTCCCCTGAATATCCTCACTATTCAGCAAGTTATTCAGGGGAAAATTCTATATTTGGAATATATTGCTTGGGGTGGCTACCTCTAGCGGATTACTTAGAGCCGCATCCACCAGCACCGCAGCCGCAACCGCCAGCGGGAGCTTCCTCCTCCACGACCGGTTCGGGCTCGTCGTGGCCACCGCAGCAGCCTCCCTTTTCTTCGGTCGGTTCGTCATGGCCACCACAGCAGCCACCCTTTTCTTCCTTCGGCTCGTCGTGGCCGCCGCAGCAACCGCCACCACCGTGGGAGTGGCCGTGAGCCTCAGCCGGAGCTTCAGCGGAGGAACCACATCCGCCCGAGCCGCAACCGCAACCACCGGCGGAAGGTGCCGGCTCCTCGTGGCTACCGCAGCCACCCGAGCCACAGCCACAGCCGCCACCGTCGACCGAGCCGCAGGCGGAGCCGCGTGCATCGCGGTGACCCATGAGGTCCACGCCCAGGTCGGAGAGGTAACGCAGGTAGCCTGCGAGGGCGTCACGTCCACCGGTGCCGGAGATGACGATACCGCCGTGGCGCAGTGCCTTGAGCACCTCGTTGACCATGGGCCACTGCTCAATGTCGTCGGTAATGGTGATGGCGCTGACCACGTGCATTGCGAGGGAGGTCAGCGAGCGCAGGGACTGTTCGTAGCCTTCGGGCAGGTGAATGACCTTGGCGGGTGCTGCCAGACGCAGGATGGACAGCACGCGCATGAGCATCATGGGTACTGCATTTTCGGGCAGTAGTACGGTCACGCCGATGGCGGAGGATTCTGCAATACGTTCAATGCTTGCCGCGAGTTCTTCGGAGTCGATATCGCGGGAGATATCCAGTACTTCGTAGGAGTCCACGGCGATGGAGCGGGTGCCGAGGGCGTCGGCGAGTGCTTCATCTTCGGTGTGGATCGCAATCATGTTGCGGAATTCGTTGCGGCGCACGACGGAGGCTGCCTCGATAAGGGTGAAGTCTGTCCGTCACCGTCCACGAGGAGGGTGTGGATTTCTTCGCGGTTGAGGCCTTCGCCTGCGGTGGCGCGCTCGATTAGTTCAGAAAATGCATTGCTCATACCGAATATTAAACACCTGATTTTGGGGCGTTCGCCCGCGAGGTTTACCTGTCTTGGCGGTTTTGGGCGGTTTAAGACGTGATTTTATGCCGAGAGCGTGGGCGGCTACCTATTCTGTGTGTGCTGAAGCGTTTTTGGTGGCAAAAGCGCTCATGAAACGCGAACCGTTCGCTCCGGGTGAGTGAGAATCAACATTGCTTTTTGGGTTTGTGCCGCGTATTTGTTGGGTTTTTGTTTGCCGCGGGGTGCATCTTGCTCAAGATATAGAGTTGAACACCCTAAAATGAAAGGGTGGTACTTTCCCGTGAAAAGATTCTAGATACCGCCTACGAGGTCTTGGCGACCTACGGTTTGGCGGACCTTTCCATGCGCCGACTCGCTCAGGAGCTTCACGTGGCTCCCGGCGCTCTGTACTACCACGTGAAGAATAAGCAGCAGCTTCTCATTCTGTTGGCGGATTACATTCTGGCTCGTGCCCCGAAGTCGATGTCTGAGGAGGCTGAGCCGAATCCGGAGGCTATTCGCGCTTCGATGATTCGCCGCGGTGATCTTCTGTTCTCCCTGCTCTACCCGATTCGTGAGTGCCCTGAGGTGGTGCGTTTGAGTTTGACTCTGCACCCGCGTGAGTTGAAGCCGGTGGTGGCTATGGCTCATGAGTTCCAGGCTCTTGGTTTGGGTCATGCGGAGGCGCTGCGTCGTGCTCGTTTGTTGACTCATATTGCGTTGAGCCTGGTGGAGGAGTATCAGACTCTGCCGCTGATTTCGCCTCAGGAGGCTGTGGCGAGCGGCGATGTTCCTCTGATTGAGAATGCGTTTAACCGTTACCGCCAGGATTTGCTCTCTGCCATTGACACGATGATGGTGGTGCAGGAGCCTTATACGCAGGATGCGTAATCGCTTAGCCCTTCTTTTGGTTTATTAGTTATGTATGGTGCCCCGTGCTCCCTTGTGGGGGTGCGGGGCTTTTGCGTGCGTTGGTGCTGGCTGCTCTGCCGCGCCCTGGTACCTGCTGCGCCCTGGTACTGGTGCGGTTTGGCGGTTGAGTCGATGTTCGCTGGTTTTCTGCTTTAGTCTAGATGTGACACGTGCTTGTACCCGGAGTGTATCGGGTGCGCGAAGGGTGTCGTTTATGTTTTAGTGCCCTGTTGGGCTTTATCAGAGGTGTTCCATGTCGATGACCGCTACCGCCCAGTGGGCGGCTCTTCCGGACCATAGCGCGGAGATTGCGCGTGTGCGTGAGGAGTTTATTACTGCGTATGGTTACGAGCCGGATGGTGTGTGGTCTGCGCCTGGGCGTCTGAATCTTTTGGGCGAGTACATTGATTTTTTGGGTGGCTCGTGCCTGCCGATGCCGCTGCCGTACCGCACCTATGTGGCGGGTGCGTTGCGTCGTGATGGTGTGTTGCGTGCTTCGTCGTTGCAGATGCCCGGCGATGAGCGCACGGTCGTGATTCGCGATATTCAGCCGGGTCATTTGAAGGGCTGGTTCACCTATGTGGCGGGTGTTGCGTGGGCGATGAATCAGGAGGGCGGCAGGGATATTATGCTGCCCGATGAGTTTGGTGCTGATCTGCTGATTAATTCTCGTGTTCCGGTGGGTGGCGGTTTGTCGTCTTCGGCGGCTTTGGAGTGTTCAACGGCGTTGGCGTTGTTGGAGCTCTCGTGTCCGGTGCGTGATGAGTGCCCGGAAGCGGATGCTACCCCGGCTGATAGTGATGCGTTGCGTGCGCGTCTGGCTCAGGTGTGTATTACGGCTGAGAATAAGATGGCTGGCGCGCATACGGGTGGCCTGGATCAGACGGCGTCGTTGCGTTCGTATCCGGAGCAGGCTCTGGTGGTTGATTTCCGTGATTTCGATTGAGCCGGTTGCGGTGGATATTGCCCAGCATGGCCTGAGTTTTTTGGTGATTGATACGAACACTCCGCATGAGCTGACGGATGGTGGTTTTGCGGCTCGTCGTGCGGCGTCTGAGGCGTGCGCTGATGCTTTGGGTCTGCGTTTTTTGCGTGATGCCCTACCGGAGGATTTGTCGTGTGCGGGTATGGATGCGCGTGCGGCAAAGGCGTGGCGTGCTGATTTGGTGGATTCTTCGGTGAATCGTGCCTTGGACGCTCTGGAGGACGCTGGTCGTCCGTGTTCGTTCCCGCGCGGTTGGGTGCGTCATGCGTTCCACGATATGACTCTGGTGGGTCGTGCGAGCTATTTGCTGCAGCACGCTGATGAGTTGGGTTGCGCGGCGTTTGAGGAGACGGGCCGCATTTTCACGGAGTCGTTTGTGTCGATGCGTGATGAGTTGCGTGTTTCTCGCCCTGAGATTGATGATGCGGTGCAGGTGTGCCTGGATCGGGGCGCGTTGGGTGCCCGTATTGTGGGTGGTGGTTTTGGTGGCGCGGTGATGGCGCTGATTCCGACCTCTCAGCTGGAGGCTGCCGCGGATGCGGTGGCGACTGCGTATGCTGTGCGCGGCTATGCGGCGCCTCGTTTTTTGCCGATGGTTGCTGGTTTTGCGGCGTCTCATGATTGGGCTGCGGGCGCTGCTCCTACGGATATTCCGGTGTTGTAGGGTTGGGCGCTGAGGTCTGTCATAAATCGGCGGGGTGTCATAGGGGTGTTTTTTCAGGGGTTTGAACAATATTCTTAGCTGGAAGTTTCCTGCGAGTTTCTGCAATTTTCCTCCGGTTATCCCCCGTAATAACGCGCTGATAAGCCATAATTTTTTGGTCGTTGGTCAAAAGTGGCGCCACGTTTTCTGAGGGTGGTTTTTCTTGCCTTCGCGGGTATGTACACTTATCGACGGACGCAATCCGTGAGCTGTAAAGTTTCGATGCGCATAGTCCGGCATATGGATAGCATCTACACTGGGTTCGACCGTCACATACAAGCCCAGCTTGCAGGTTTCGTCCACCAAAGCATCACACTCCGATTTCGCCCGTGCGGGCGAATCACCCCTCACTTGAAGTGAGGCTTTAGAGCGCGAAAGCGCAGAAAGGAGGCCCCCGTGGGCTTCGATATCAAGGGCACCGTTGAGCAGGGCCTCGACAAGGCTCAGGAAGTCATCAACGAGAAGGCTGGCAAGGAGGTCGTCACCGACGAGCACGTTGCCAAGGTTGAAGAGGTCGTGACCGAGAACGTCTCCAAGCTGACCGAGAAGTTCGGCAAGTAAGGCGATAGCCTCCTTTGGATTGGCGCCCTGCCTCGCTTCCTCGTGGGGTAGGGCGCCATTTCCCTGGGTTTGCATTACAGGCTTTCACTCAACGGCTTTCACTCAACATCTCTCTCAAATAATGGGGCGTTCTGCCCCGCCTGGGTTCTTTCATTCACCGACTCACTCGGCATATTGCTCAGCTTCGGTTACCGCATGGTAGCCTGTTTTCACTCTTCTTTTACTCTTACTCAGCACAAGTACTCGCGCTTTCTCGCGAACTGTATACGCCCCGCATCATTGGTCCGGCAACCTTGGTGTGGGGCGTATGCCGTTAATGCGCAGGGGGAAGGCTTCTGGAGCGCAGAGTGAAGGCTTCTGCGGGAGTGCTGCACGGGCTGGCGGGGTGCGGCGCGGGCGTTCGCCCTATGACGACCTCTACCCCGCCCCTGCACGCTCAGCTATGCTTGATATGTCAACTTATTGAGCTGCGCCCTCAGGTAGGTTTCAGTGCCTCCTGAAGACCGCGGAGCACCCCGTCTATGGAGGAACTATGTTTGAACGTCAGCAGTCCGATCAGCAGAAGGCACGCGAGGTCATGAAGGATGGCGGCGTCGTCATTTACTGGCGCCCCGGCTGCCCCTACTGCGAGGCTCTGGATTCTAAGCTGGGCGAGCTCGGCGACCACGCTACCTGGGTGAACATTTGGGAGGACCCGCAGGCTGAGGCGCACGTGAAGTCCCTCAACGACGGCAACGCGGTTGTTCCCACCGTGGACACCGGCGACACCCACTTTGTGGTGGCTGACCTGGTGAGCCGTAACAAGGTGAAGAAGCTGATCGAGAATACCCTCAACGCTGGCGGCGAGGCGTAAGATGGCTCGCCCGGCGCTGAACCGCGATACGACGGTCTGCATTTCTCTGTCTGGTCGCCCGTCGAATCACGGTATTAAGTTCCACAACTACCTGTATGAGAAGCACGGCCTGGATTACCTGTACAAGGCGATGACCACCACCGATATTGAGGGTGCTATTGCCGGCGTGCGTGCGCTAGTATTCGTGGCTGCTCGGTGTCGATGCCGTTCAAGCAGGCTGTTATCCCGCTGATGGACGATATGGACCACTCGGCTGCGGTCATTGGTGCGGTGAACACGATTGTGAACACTGACGGCTTCTTGAAGGCGTACAACACGGATGTGATTGCGGTGGCTTCCCTACTGCGTTCGCATAATGTGGATCCGTCGCTGCCGTTCCTGCTGCGTGGTTCGGGCGGCATGGCGGCTGCTGTGGCTGGCGCGTTCTTTGACGCGGGTTTCTCGCAGGGCATGATTATTGCCCGCAACGAGGAGACCGGCCGTGCGCTGGCTGAGCGTTACGAGTACGCCTGGGCGCCGGAGGTGGGCAATCTGCGAGCACCAATTCTGGTGAACGTGACCCCGATTGGCATGGCTGGCGGTGAAGAGAGCGAGGAGCTGTCTTACCCGCAGGAGGCTATTGCTGAGGCGCAGGTGGTCTTTGACGTGGTGGCGATGCCTGTTGAGACTCCGCTGGTTCGTGCGGCTCGCGCGGCGGGTAAGGAAGTTATTCACGGCGGTGAGGTGATTGCTCTGCAAGCTGCTGAGCAGTTCCGTCTGTACACCTGTGTGGAGCTCACCCCTGAGGAGGTTGAGGAGGCGGAGGCTCAGGCGAACTAGTTTCGCGCCCGCTGCTTCTTCGCCCCGTGAGGGGCTCGATACGTGAAAGTGCCCGGAAGGTTGATCCTTCCGGGCACTTTTGTTGGTGCGTAGCACCGGAATTTTTTTGTAATTACACACACCCTGGTATTTAAGGTTTTCCACATCTGTGGAGAAACCTGGGGAAAACTCTTACACCCATGTAATTCACCCCGTGTAATTCGGTTGTTTTAGCCTGTATCCACAGGTTTTTAACATGTACTCACAATCGTGGAATTACACGATTGTAGTTATACACAGTGTGGAAAACCTCTGTGGATAACCTTCGTCTGCGGCAGATTTCCGCGGTTTTTCGGTTTCAATACCTGCCGTTGAGCCATTGCTGCGGGCTTTGCGGCGGCGGATTCGATGACTCGGGCTTCTTCACGAACGGGATAATCAGCAGGGTTGCTAGTGCGCCGCTGACAAGACCGCCAAAGTGTCCCGCGTGGGAAATATTCGGGTGGAAGAGGCTCTGCACCACACCAATGCCAATGAGCAGCATAAAGAGGCGTGCGGTGTCCTTCTGCCTCCTGAGAAGCAGGATCACGAAGAAGGCGCCGTAGAGGCCGTACACGCCGCCTGAGGCGCCCACGGCACCACGGTAGTAGTCGAAGATGTACACACTGAGGCCGGCACCCAAGGTAGCAGCCATATATACGAAGAGGAACTTCCACCGCCCCATCATGCGTTCGAGAGATACACCGAAGATGAAGAGGTAAATCATGTTCCACACCATGTGCATCGGGTCATTCTGCGAGTGAATAAACCCGTGCGTGATCAAGCGGTAGTACTCACCGCGGTGAACACTGGGACCCGACATCGCGCCGAGGTTGTACACCCAACGAAATGGGATGATTAGCTGCAGGCCGTACACCACGATGTTAATCAGAATGAGCGTATACGTAATATGCCAGTGCCGGGCGATGAAGGAGCGCGTCGGGCTCGAGGCGCCTCCATTGAGGTCACGGTAGCAATCGGGGCAGACGATACCCGATTCCTGCGCCACTGACATTCGCTGCAGACAATTCGACGGCAGCGCCCACATTGGGTGTAGCTGACGCGGTCGGGGTGATTGGGGCAGACCGTGGGGCTCTGCCCGTAGCCTGCGTAGTTGGGAAAGTTCTCCACTGACCCTCCAAAGATTTTTGTACCGGATTTTCCGAAGATTTTCACGTATTTTCAGGCTTAGTACCTGCCGTTTTGCCACGGCTGAGGGCTCTGCTGCTGAGGAGGCTCGGGCTTATCCACAAGCGGGACAATCAGCAGAGTCAGCAGTACACCACCGACAAAACCACCCGCGTGGCATGCGTGGGAGATATTCGAGGGGGGTCAGAATGCTATAGATGATGTTCGGGGCAGTAATCATGACGAACACTCGTGCGGTGTCCTTCTGCTTCCTGATGATTAGCAGGGTCAAGAAAGAGCCCATGAGGCCGAATAGACCACCGGAGGCACCCACCACGCTGGTGTCAGACGCCAGCACGTACACGCCGAGGGCGCCGAAGACGATAGAGCCCAGGTACACGAGGAGGAACTTCCAGCGCCCCATCATGCGTTCGAGGGACACGCCGTAGATGAAGAGGTTAATCATGTTCCACACCAGGTGCATCGGGTCATTCTGCATATGCAGAAAACCGTAGGTGATGATGCGGTAGTACTCGCCGTGCTGGACGTAGGGCCACCAGATGTTGCCATGCCTAACCACCCATTCATTGGGAATGATCTGCTGCAGACCGTACATCGCGACGTTAATCAGAATGAGCGTGTACGTAATGTGCCAGTGGCGCGCCAGGAACGAGCCTTTTGCCTTCGAACCCTGTGCTTTCGAGCTACCACCGGTGAGGTCACGGTAGCAGTCGGGGCAGACTACACCCGCATCCAGCGCCACCTGGCATTCGCCGCAGACGGTGCGGTTGCAGCGCTTGCACTGGGCGTAGCTGACGCGGTCGGGGTGGTTGACGCAGACCGTGGGGGTCTGCCCGTAGCCTGCGTAGTTGGGAAAGTTCTCCACTGAACCTCCAGGGGTTGTGTGCCGGATCAACCGGGGTGGTGTGCGGGGGCGGTGGGCATATAAGCTCAGGGACCCACCGGAAAAATCCTGGCGGGCCCCTGAACTATACGTGTTTTCTCAACACCTTCAGCAGAATGCTCGTATGAGCCTTCTGATGGGGTTTATTAGAGCTTTTCGATGTCGATCGAGGAGATGACAACGTCCTTGACCGGGCGGTCCTGGAAGCCGGTCTCAACGCCCTCAATAGCGTCAACAACCTTCTTGGATGCCTCGTCGGTAACCTCACCGAAGATGGTGTGGCGGCCGTTCAGCCAGGGGGTCTCAACGGTGGTGATGAAGAACTGAGAACCGTTGGTGCCGGGGCCTGCGTTAGCCATTGCCAGCAGGTAGGGCTTGGAGAAGGAGAGCTCGGGGTGAATCTCGTCCTTGAACTGGTAGCCGGGGCCACCAACGCCCATGCCCAGGGGGTCGCCACCCTGAATCATGAAGTCCTTGATGATGCGGTGGAACACGACGTCCTTGTACAGGGGGGTGTTCATGATTTCACCGGTGCGGGGGTGCTTCCACTGACGGGAGCCGTCAGCGAGGCCGATGAAGTTCTCAACAGTCAGCGGTGCGTGGTTGCCGAAGAGCTCGACGACGATGTCACCGTAGTTAGTGTGGATAGTTGCCTTAGCAGTTGCATTAGTCATGGCTCTATTGTGGCACGGGGCGGCGCTCATTCGCCATCTAACATGTTTTTTCGCCCCGGGCGCACCGTTGGGCGGGCTTTTTGGGCGGGAATTGAATATCCTGAGAGGTGAACACTACGAGCGCGGCGGCGTTTTCTAGTCGCTGGCGCATTTCAACCGATGGAGGTCACCCCATGTTCTGCTGCAAGAAGCGTAAGGCACGCAAGGCTGCTAAGGCTCAGGCTATTGTCTCTTCTCTGGCTGCTGTTGAGTCCGCGCTGGAAGGCAAGACCGCTGAGATGTTCGCTGAGAAGCTGACCGGCAACAAGAAGGCTCTAAAGAAGGCTCGTAAGGCTACCGCGAAGACTGTTCGTGCCGCTGAGAAGGAACTGGCTCGTATTGAGCGTAACGGCGGCAAGCGCCCCCGTAAGGGCCTGGCGTTCCTGGGTCTGCTGGTTGCTCTGGGTGTTGCAGGCGCCGCAGCTTACAACGCAGCTCGTCCCGTGGAGGACCCCTGGAAGAACGCATAAGCGTTCCCGTATCCTTCCTTCTCTGAGGCATTCTAAAGATAGCTTTCTGAGGCGCCGCTAGCGGCGTGAGGGAGTGCTTTATGAGAGATAGCCGCCCGCTAGAGTTTTACTCTGGCGGGCGGCTATTGTTTGTTCTTTTTTTGGGGGAGGAAAAAGGAGAGAGGAGGCGCTACAGATGCTACAGATAGAGTGCTGAATCTCCCCGGGTGCACCCTGCGGTATTTTTCTGACATACCCGGATATACAAAGAACCCCATGTCTTTCGACATGGGGTTCTCGGTTCAAAAATAAACCGGCGATGACCTACTCTCCCACACCCACAAAAGTGCAGTACCATCGGCGCGAAGAGTCTTAGCTTCTGGGTTCGGAATGGAACCAGGCGTTTCCCTCTTGCTATAATCACCGGAAAGTGGAGGCGAGGGGACTCGAACCCCTAACCCTCTGCTTGCAAAGCAGATGCGCTACCAATTGCGCCACGCCCCCGTGGTGCTCTACTAGTCTATAACACCTTTTGCGGCTTCGCCAAATCCTCAGGCGTATTTTTTTAGTTAGACCCATCACACCCCTGAAGGGCTTAGGTAATCACCTCACCCGGCACTGTCGCCTCCCGCTTCGTTAGAGCCTGCAGGGGGCCACTCACTTCCTGCAGATATTTACGAACCGCAGTGCGTTGCGCCTCCTTCGCGGACTCCTCCTTCGACTCCGGTCCCTTGAAGCCCAACTTGAAAGCATCCCACTGGCTCGCTGAGGGGTACTTTTCACGGGCATTCCACACCAGCGAGAACGATGCCAGGGTATTCAGCTCCTTCCTCGTGGCGGCCTTCGATAGCACATCAGCCACCGTTGCCACACGCGAAGACTCTGCAACACTCACCGAAATCTTCGAGTGCGCCCCCGAGGGCAGGCTCAGTGTCTTCTCCGGAGCCAACTGAATATTCAGGTGAATCTGCTGCACCCGCTCATTCTTCAAATCCAGCTCAGCCAGCGCACGGAAACGCTTCATCAGGGAATCATAGTTCTCATCAATCACCACAGCATTCAGGCGCAGCTCATCCGCCAGCAGACCTACCTGAGCGTAGCTCGCATTAGTCCCCAATGCCGCGTTGGCAGCCAGCACCTTCAGCCACTGCTCTTCCTTCAGGGTCGCTGAATCATTGACGCGCAGCGGGCTCACCGGAGCATCCGTAGCAGTATTCGCAACGTTCTGTGGGTCATTCGCAGGATCCACGCCACCGTAGGTAACGCTCAGCCGGTGCAGAGAACCGTAGACAGACAGGTTCGTCAGAGCCGTAGCTGCCGCCACCAAATCGGCCTGTGCCGCCTCCGTGAGGGAGAAAGAACCCACCAGACGCAGGTCCTGTTCACTACGCCCCTGACCCACATAGATACGCCCCAGCGACTCAATCTTCAGGTAGCGGGTATCAATATTCTCGCGAACCAGACGCTCACGGCGTGCCAGCAGCTTCTCGTTTGAAACCACCACCGCCGCATCCTCACCCAACACACCGGTAGCGGCAATCTGCGGCATCGCGGCAAGCACCCCGGCGGCAGCGACCACGCCGCCAGTCAGAAGCAGGGAACGGCGGGGCACCACGAGGCGGCGCGCCTGCCCAGCAATAGCCTCTTTAGCGGCATCGACGCGGGTAGAAGGGGTCTTAGCCACAGGGTCCCCAGCGGCAACGGATGCCGCCTCAGAAGAGCCCTGAGAGGCTCCCCGGGTAGAAGTATCGGGAATGTGAGAGCTCTCGGGTTCCAAAGAAGGGGAAGAAGACACAGAATCTCCAGGATGCAGGGCGGGCACAAAGCCCACCAACGGTTTGAGGGGAGTGAAGTCCCTCTAGAATACCGCTCGCACCCCTGCACCTGCTGAAGAATCGCGGCGCATCCATCACAAGGGCATAAAGAAAACCTATGGGGTGGACTCAGTCCACCCCATAGGTCACAAACTTCATGAGAGCTCTCAACTCTCACCGCAGGCTATTTAGTTATCCTGCGCAGTCGTAGCGTTCGGAGCCGGAATATTAGCCGATTCAGCAGCCAACTCAGCAATACGGATCTCGCCGGTCGTCGGATCATCGTAGGTCACGTACTCGGTACCGCCAGCCGTAGGCTCAGCGTCCTCGTTCACGTGGTTCTCCGCAATCAGGAAGCCGTGCGCACCCAGAATCTTAGCGACGCGGTCAATATCCTGCGGGGTCGGGGTATGATCCACCACTCGACGAATGTACTCGTTAATGCGCTGGTCGCTCACGTACGCCTCGCCACGAGCAGCACGAGACTGCATGAGCTGGCGAACAACTTCTGCAGCTGCTCATCGGTCAGACGCATCTTCAAAATAGCCATCACTGCCGCGCGGTCCTGCACCGGAACATCCTTGGGATACCCGACGCTCAGCCAGTCGATTACTCGAGAGATCATGCTCTTATCAGGCATCGAGCCCCTCCTTCGAAGCAGTCATTATATGCAATTTAGTGTTCACGGGATTAGTGGCCTCCACCGGTTACGCCGAAGATATTCCAGCCGAAAGTGTGGTCGATAAAGTCCTTAGCGACCCAGAGAATACCGATGATTACGATTGCTACGATAATAGCAAAAATGCAGAACGCAGCAATCTTCGCCGCCGTTCCCGGAGGCTCAATTTCAACCAGCTTACCGTCCGCGGTGTACTCGGTACGACCAGCCAGCATACGCAGACCCAGCGCATAGAGCGCCGGAAGGCCCGCACCAAAGAACAAACCGGCAATCAGCACCGGAATAACCTTGTTCACAATGTCAATCAGATATTCCACGACTACGAACCTGCCTTCTCAGTAGCAAGGGTCTGGGCTTCTGCGGATGCCTCAGCGCTGGTGACTGCAGCGCCTTCCTTTTCATCCCAGTCGCCAGTCACGTTCGAAGCGTCAATGTTGTCCTTCTGGGAATGACGCCACATCAGGAAGCAGAAGACTACCAACAAAGCGAACACGGTCATTTCGCCAATGAACTGGGTACCGGTCAGAGCATTCAGGCCGTGACCAATCAGCCAGGTCAGAGCACCCACAATCGCGGCAGCCGGCAGAGTAATCAGCCAAGCAACCACCATGCGGCCAGCAACAGACCAGCGCACCTCAGCACCCTTACGGCCCAGGCCACTACCCAGAATCGAACCGGACGCCACGTGAGTGGTGGACAGTGCCATACCGAAGTGGGAGGAAGTCAGAATAATCGCAGCAGATGCACCGTCAGCGGCAACGCCCTGCGGGGTGTCAACCTCAACGATGCCCTTACCGAGGGTGCGGATAATACGCCAACCACCCAGGTAAGTACCCAGCGCAATAGCAAGCGCGCAGGAAGCCTTCACCCAGAAGGGAATCGCGTCATCGTTGCTCAGGGTACCCGAAGCAACCAGAGCCAGGAAGATTACGCCCATGGTCTTCTGCGCATCGTTGGTACCGTGCGCCAGAGACATCAGGGATGCGGTCGCGACCTGTCCCTTACGGAAGCCGCCGTGCTTGCGATCATCAGCCACCGGGGCAGCAATACGGTAGACCAGCCAAGTGCCGGTTGCCGCCACAATAGCCGCAATGACGGGGGAGAGGACCGCGGGAACAATAATCTTGGACAGAACGCCCATCCACTGCACGCCGTCAAAGCCGATCGCGACAATAGCCGAACCAATCAGGCCACCAAACAGAGCGTGCGACGAGGATGAGGGAAGACCCAGAAGCCAGGTCAAAACATTCCAGAGGATACCGCCCACCAGACCGGTAAAGACGATGAGCATCAATGCCGGACCGTCCGTTGTTACATCGATACGGTCCAGGTTCACGATGCCGCTACCGACCGAACGCGCCACCTCAACAGAGAGGAACGCGCCAACGAGGTTCAGGGACGCAGACAGCGCCACGGCGGTCTTAGGCTTCAGCGCACCGGTGGCGATGGAGGTTGCCATCGCGTTGCCGGTGTCGTGGAAGCCATTCGTAAAGTCGAAGGCGAGCGCGGTCAGCACCACGATCACGAGAATAATGAGTTCTGTAGTCACAAGAAAATTATCTGTCGGTTTTCGCGAAATCTAAAGTATTCCGAATTAACACGAAATAACAGATAAACCCACAGTATTGAGCGGGTTTCCGTGAGGGTTTTACTATAGAGCCCATATTTTAGGGGAAACTCTCCCGATATTCCGCGGAAAAAAGGGTGCACCTATCGGAATGCTTAAGTTGGTTTATGTGGCTTATGCGAGAGTGCGGGGGAGAAGGGTGATTATATCCATCAAGAGCCTAAAGTGTGTTCACCAAGTGTTCACTTTCAGGAACCTCCCAGCTTTCTTTTTGTGACACACCTTTATTATTCAGACCTCATTTGGATCACCAAGCTACCCGTACAGGATGCCCCTGTGGGTTTTTGCGGCACTGGGGTTACAGTACTGGGGTTTCGGCGGCGCAAGTTCTCTGCGGTAGCTGGTTTTCTATAGCGGCGCACGCTTGAGCGTCGAGAAGGAACAGCCCCAGCTGCCAATTCGTAGCGCGCACAATACGCCAGCTTCACGAGGCGCCCATGCCGAATCTGCCACTCGCATCAGCGAATACAATAAAAGACCCCGTATCTTTCGATACGGGGTCTTCTTCAAAAATAAACCGGCGATGACCTACTCTCCCACACCCACAAAAGTGCAGTACCATCGGCGCGAAGAGTCTTAGCTTCTGGGTTCGGAATGGAACCAGGCGTTTCCCTCTTGCTATAATCACCGGAAAGTGGAGGCGAGGGGACTCGAACCCTAACCCTCTGCTTGCAAAGCAGATGCGCTACCAATTGCGCCACGCCCCCGTCTCAGCGGAAACCACTGTTTAGTTATTTTTCCAAGCCTTTACGACTTCATTGCTCTGATACTTTTTCAGAACCATCACAGTGACACACGAAAGAACAGCAAGAATCAATAATTTCTTCATTATTGCCTTTCATAGTGTGGAGTGGGCGTACCAAGAATCGAACTTGGGACCTCTTCGTTATCAGCGAAGCGCTCTAACCGTCTGAGCTATACGCCCTCCCTCTGCGGAATTTCTTCCGTAGAACGAGATATAACTATACAGGTGTTTGCAGGCAACACCAAATCGAAAAAGCATGTTCTGCATCACACTTTAATATTGGGGGGTTCCCGAGCATACAGAGCGGGGCATGCAGAACGGGCGGCACCGCCTCCACCAGAGACAGAACCGCCCGCACACAAAGCTCAAAAAGCTACAAACTAGGACTCATCACTCAGAGTCAAGGTCACGCCACCAACCAGCTTCGCAGCCAGGTTGTACAGAATCGCGCCAATCATACCCAGTAGAGTAAAGACCACAGTGTTGACCACAGCAAAAATAGTAGTCACCAAAGCAACCTGACCCAGCGAAATCATCTGCGAAATATCCACAGTGGTCGAACCGGTACCCAGCGAGCTAATCAGCTGGTTCACACCGGTAAACGCACCAGAAGCCTGCAGGAACAGCCAGAGAATCACCGAAGCCACCACAGTCACAATGCCCAAAGCAATAGACAGCAGGAAGATCAGCTTAGCAACCGACCACGTATCAACCTTCTGAACCACCAGGCGCGCACGACGAATCTTCGAACGCGGTGCAGGACGCACCAGCTGACGGCGCGAACCAGTAGGACGCTTAGCGTTCACAGGGCGCTTACCGGCAGGACGCTTAGCGGTACCGCCAGGACGAGCCTGGCCCGAACGCGCCTGAGCCGGGCGACGCGCGCCAGCCTTAGCCGCACCCGAAGACTTAGATGCACCAGCCGACGCCGAACGCTGTGCCGACGCAGGAGAGGAGCTCGCGGGAGTGCTGCTCATTAGTTACCTCCAGTAGCGGTGAGATCGGCAGCCGCCGCTTCACCCTCGTTGTCCGTACCGGGCGCCTCAGAAGACTCCGAAGCCTCGGTGTTCTCAGTGGTTTCATCGTCGCTATCATCCAGCTGACGATCCTGGTTGCGTGCAACACCAATAATAGAATCGCCCTTACCGGGCTTTGCAAAGATAACACCCATAGTATCGCGTCCCTTCGCAGGAACCTCATTCACATTCGAACGAACGACCTTGCCGCTGGCCATAACCACCAGCACCTCGTCCTCTTCGTCCACGATGAGGCCACTCACCAGGGCGCCACGATCCTCAACTAGCTTAGCAACCTAATGCCGAAACCGTTACGGCCCTGCACGCGGTACTCATCCACGCTCGTACGCTTCGCGTAACCACCCTCAGTGACCACGAAGACGAAGGAGCCCTCAGTAACCACGTTCGCAGAAATCAGCTCATCGCCCTCACGGAACTTCATACCGGTCACACCCGAGGTCGAACGACCCATCGGGCGCAACGACGCATCATCAGCGTGGAAGCGCAGCGACATACCGTTACGCGACACCAGCAGAATATCGTCCTTATCCGAAACGGTGAACGCCGAAACAACCTCATCGCCCTCACGCAGGTTAATCGCAATCAGGCCGGCAGTACGGTTCGTATCGTAATCGCTCAGGCGGCTCTTCTTCACCATGCCGCCGCGAGTAGCAAGCACCAGGTACTCAGCATCCTCATAGCTCTTCAGCTCCATGACCTGAGCAATATGCTCACCGCCCTGGAACTCCAGCAGGTTCGCAATATGCTGGCCCTTCGCGTCACGACCGGCTTCCTGCAGCTCATAACCCTTCGCACGGTACACACGACCCAGGTTCGTGAAGAACAGAATCCAGCTGTGCGTAGTGGTCACAAAGAAGTGCTCCACCACGTCATCACCGCGCAGCGAGGCACCCTTAATGCCCTTACCGCCGCGGTGCTGGCTACGGTACTGATCACTGCGGGTGCGCTTAATGTAGCCGCCGCGAGTAATCGTAACCACGACCTCTTCCTCGGGGATGAGGTCTTCCATGGACATGTCGCCGTTGTAGCCGTACATAATCTGGGTGCGACGCTCATCGCCGTAGCGGTTCACAATCTCGCCCAGCTCCTCAGAGATAATCTCGCGCTGGCGAGTCTCCGAAGCAATAATCGCGTTGTACTCAGCAATCATGCGCATCAGCTCATCGTGGCGATCCTGAATCTTCTGACGCTCCAGAGCAGCCAGACGACGCAGCTGCATATTCAGAATTGCCTGAGCCTGAGCCTCATCAATCTGCAGGAACTCCATCAGGCCGCTACGCGCCTCATCAGCGGTGGGGGAGCGGCGAATCAGGGCAATAACCTCGTCCAGAGCATCCAGAGCCTTCAGCAGGCCACGCAGGATGTGCGCCTCTTCCTCCGCCTGACGCAGACGGTAACGGGTACGACGAACGATAACGTCCATTTGGTGATCCACCCAGTGGCGCACAAACGCATCCAGGGACAGGGTACGCGGCACGCCATCAACAATGGCGAGCATATTCGCGGAGAAGTTCTCCTGCAGCTGGGTGTGCTTGTACAGGTTGTTCAGCACAACCTTCGGGGAAGCATCACGCTTGAGCACAATCACCAGGCGCTGACCGGTACGACCCGAAGTCTCGTCGCGCAGGTCGGCGATACCGGTGACCTTGCCGTCCTTGATGAGCTCGGCAATCTTGATGGCCAGGTTATCCGGGTTTGCCTGGTAGGGCAGCTCGGTGACGACCAGGCAGGTGCGTCCGTGGATTTCTTCGACGTTGACCACGGCACGCATGGTAATCGAACCACGGCCGGTGCGGTACGCATCCTCGATGCCCTTGGTGCCCAGAATCTGCGCACCGGTCGGGAAGTCCGGGCCCGTAATGCGAGCCATCAGAGCGTTCAGCAGCTCCTCATTGGTAGCGTGCGGGTTCTTCAGGAACCACTCCACACCCTCAGCAACCTCACGCAGGTTGTGCGGCGGAATATTGGTCGCCATACCCACAGCAATACCCGAAGAACCGTTAACCAGCAGATTCGGGATGCGCGCGGGCAGAACGGTCGGCTCCAGGGACTTGCCGTCGTAGTTCGGCTGGAAATCAACGGTGTCCTCGTTGATGTCGCGCACCATCTCCAAGGCGATGGGTGCCATCTTGGTCTCGGTGTATCGAGGTGCTGCGGCACCGTCGTTACCGGGAGAACCGAAGTTACCCTGACCCAGCGCCAGCGGGTAACGCATAATCCAGCTCTGAATCAGACGCACCAGAGTGTCGTAGATAGCGCTATCACCGTGGGGGTGGAACTGACCCATCACGTCGCCGACCACGCGGGCGCACTTGTTGAAGGCGCGATCCGGGCGGTAGCCACCGTCGTACATCGCGTAGATCACGCGGCGGTGCACGGGCTTGAGGCCGTCACGCACATCCGGCAGGGCGCGGCCAATAATAACCGCCATTGCGTAGTCCAGGTAGGAACGCTGCATCTCAGTCTGCAGGTCCACCTGTTCAATGTGACCGTGGTGGTCTACGCTTTCCGCGCCACCATTGCTGACAACCTCAGCTTTGGTAGTCTCATTCTGGTGTTCTTCGCTCATAACTTTCTCATTACTTTATATCTCGATCAACATATGCCCCAGTCTGCATATTGCCTATGAGGCATATGCCGTTTCGGGCTAGATATCGAGGAATCGAATGTCTTTTGCGTTCTGCTGGATAAACTCACGACGAGCCTCAACGTCCTCACCCATCAGAACAGAGAAGATCTGGTCAGCAGCAGCCGCATCCTCCATCTTCACCTGAAGCAGGGTACGGCGTGCCGGGTCCATGGTGGTATCCCACAGCTCGGTGTAGTCCATCTCGCCCAGACCCTTGTAACGCTGAATGCCGTTATCCTTGGGCAGGCGCAGGTTCTTCGCCGCGCCACGAGCCAGAGCCTCATCACGCTCAGCATCCGAGTACACGTAATCGTGCGGAGCGTTCGACCACTTGATGCGGTACAGCGGCGGCTGAGCCAGGTACACGTAACCAGCCTCAATCAGCGGACGCATAAAGCGGAAGAGCAGGGTCAGCAGCAGAGTCGTAATGTGCTGGCCGTCGACGTCCGCATCCGCCATCAGAACAATCTTGTGGTAGCGTGCCTTCTCAATATCGAAGTCGTCGCCGATGCCGGTACCGAAGGCGGTAATCATTGCCTGAATTTCAGCATTGGACAGGGCACGGTCTAGGCGAGCACGCTCAACGTTCAGGATTTTACCGCGCAGCGGCAGAATAGCCTGAGTGTTCGGGTCACGGCCCTGCACTGCCGAACCACCCGCAGAGTCACCCTCCACCAGGTAAATCTCAGAGATCGACGGGTCCTTCGAGGAGCAGTCCTTGAGCTTACCGGGCATGGAGCTGGTCTCCAGCAGGCCCTTGCGGCGGGTGGTCTCGCGAGCCTTACGAGCTGCAATACGCGCCTGAGCGGCAGTGATTGCACGGCGAACAATGTCCTTTGCCACCGCGGGGTTACGACCAAACCAGTCGCTGAGGTGATCGTTCACCTCACGCTGGGTGAAGGACTTTGCCTCCGAGTTACCCAGCTTGGTCTTGGTCTGGCCCTCGAACTGCGGCTCAGAAATCTTAATCGAGATGACCGCGGTCAGGCCCTCACGCACGTCTTCACCGGTGAGGTTATCGTCCTTATCGCGCAGCAGCTTGTTCTCACGCGCGTAACGGTTCACCAGAGAGGTCAGAGCGGCGCGGAAACCCTCTTCGTGGGTACCACCCTCGTGGGTGTTAATCGTGTTCGCGTACGAGTAGACGGACTCCTTGTACGCGCCGGTCCACTGCATCGCCACTTCCAGGCTCATGTTGCGGTCGGTGTCTTCGGACTCAAAGGAGACGATCTCCTCGTTCACGATGGTCTTCGCGCCAGCGTTGAGGAAGTGTACGTAGTCGAACAGGCCGTTGTCGTAACGGTAGGTGACGGTTGTGTAGCCGTCAGCGTTCGCACGTACGCGGTTGAGGGTGTTTTCCTTCTCCTCTTCAGCAACCTCGTCACCGGTGAACTTCTCGCGCTCATCGGTCAGGGTGATGGTCAGGCCCTTGTTCAGGAACGCCATCTGCTGGAAGCGAGCGCGCAGAGTCTCAAAGTCGAACTCGACGGTCTCAAAAATCTCCGGGTCCGGGTAGAACGTCTGAATCGTGCCGGTCTTATCGGAGGGCTCGCCGCGACGCAGAGGGCCGTCCGGCACGCCACCGTTCGAGAAGGAAATATGCCATGCGTAGCCCTGGCGGTGCACCTCGGTAATCACGCGGGTAGACAGCGCGTTCACCACGGAGATACCCACGCCGTGCAGACCACCGGAGACCGAGTAGCCGCCGCCGCCGAACTTACCGCCAGCGTGCAGCACGGTCATGACAACCTCAACGGTGGACTTGTGCTCGGTGGGGTGCTCATCCACGGGGATACCGCGGCCGTCGTCCTTCACGCGGACGGAGCCGTCAGCCTGAATGGTCACGTCAATTTCGGAGGCGTAGCCGGCGAGCGCCTCATCGACCGAGTTATCTACAACCTCGTAGACCAGGTGGTGCAGACCGCGCTCAGTGGTCGAGCCAATGTACATGCCGGGGCGCTTACGAACCGCTTCCAGACCTTCCAGCACGGTAATATCGGATGCACCGTATTCATGCTGCTGTTCAGATGCATTCTGTTCAGATGCCACGAGGCAGAACTCCTTGAGTAGATGATGCAACCGGCGAAGGAAAGCTACGGGCAGCCAAGAGCGGAGCCTAGAACACCTCACAGAGGGCACAAGAAAGTGCCTGCACAACCCGCGGTGCCGGTGGTACCCATAGGTGGGCACACTTTACGCATTGTCTCTTTTATTTACCGAGCAAGAGAGCATAAAACCATCTACAAGCGTCACATATTGAGCTTTTTTGGGCACTACCACCCGCTCAAAAGCCCGCTAAGGCGGTTTAGAGTGCCTCAACCCCCTTTTGAGGTAGGGGATACGGTTCACCACTTCGTGGGGATTGCCGGCGATTCTAAAGCTTTCATAGCGTGCAGAAAATCATGAGGAGCAGAAAAGGGGCACGTTTTATGCAACGTGCCCCAAAAATCTCAGTTTTCCCGTCAAAGGTGTTGCAAAGCGGTAACATGATACGCCTACCCGTAGGTGTCGCGTACCCCGCGCATACCGGTGGCACGCCGATAGCCTCGCTGATTCCAGCGTCCGTTGTTCGGACCCAGCACGCGAACCTGAGCCACGACACCATCACCCAGTTCACGGCGGAAAAGTTCGATGAGGTGCCCGTGCATCAGGCGCAGCTGAGTCGTCCAGGCGGTAGAGTCGCACTGGACTTCAACAATGGAGTTTTCGAAGCTGATGGGGCGGGTGTGTGCCGCGATTTCAGGACCCACGAGCTCAGCCCAGCGGGCCAGCACGCTAGAGACCGCCACGGGCTCTTTCCAGCCGCGAGAACGAATCAGGGCACTGACAATGCCGCCGAGGGGTTTGGGGTCGCGAGAGCTCTCTCCGGGGCCGCTATAGCCACCCATGACGCGGGGGTCCCACCCTTGCGCTCGCCGTGATTTCTTCTTCGAGGCGGCACCGGACATGACCGCACCAAAATCGCGCATGATTTTGTTCGCAGAGAAGACGTTGAGGGGCGCCTCGCCGCGTTCTTGAGCTGCCACGCGCATGCGGGTCAGTAGGGCGGAGGGGGCGTCCACCTCGTCACGGTAGAACTCAACCACGCCGTCAACCTCGTGCGGGTTTTGAGGCTCCGCAAACTGCGGTTCCGGGAATTCACCGAATGTTTCACGTGAAACATGGTTTTGAGGGTGGACGGGGTTACTCATCGCCGTCACCCTCCGCGAGCGCAGAAGCGGTCGAGCTCGACTGCCCCGCAGAGCCAGTGACAGAGTCGGCGGCAGGCTGCACATACTCGGCGTGCCCCGCCCTCACCGATACCAAGCGGTAGTCACCCAGCTCCTCCGGAATATCGCTGAGCACCGCACAGGTAATCAGTACCTGCTCCGCGTCGGCAACCATCGCACCCAGGCGGTGGCGGCGCGCAGAATCAAGCTCCGCAAACACATCATCAAGAATCAGAATCGGCGAAGAACCCGCCGAGGAATCATCCTCAACATGCACAAACCAGGACGCCAGTTTCAGTGCCAGCGCAAAAGACCAGCTCTCACCGTGCGAAGCAAAATGCTTCACCGGCATGCCACCGAGCAACAGGGTAATATCCTCACGATGCGGACCCACCAAAGTCACGCCGCGCTCAATCTCATCGCGCCGACGCTCCGCAAAACCGCGCATCAAAGCCTCCTTGAGGTCCTCAATGCGCATCAGTGCCGCATGCTCGATAGAGCGTTCACCCATGCTCGAAAAAACAGTCGACTCATAGTTGAAACCGACCTCTTTAGAGCCGTCCGTCAGCCCCGCGTAGGCGCGGCGAAGCTGCGGCAAAAAACGCTGCAGCAGACGAAAACGCGCAGAAAGCAGCTGAGCACCCAGAGTCGACAGCTGCTCATCCCACACCGACAGGGTACTCAAGGCGTTCTCGTCCCGCGCCTTACGCTGCATGGATTTCAGCAACGAATTACGCTGCCGCAAAATCCGCTCATACTCGCTACGGTACCCGGAAACCACCGGACGCAAAGAGCTGGCCAAATCATCCACAAAACGACGACGACCGGCGGGATCCCCCTTCACTAATTGAAGATCCTCCGGGGAAAACAGCACCGTGCGAGCAATACCCAGCGCTTCCTTGGCACGCACCGGCGCGGCACGATTAATGCGCACCCGGTTACTCTGCCCCGGAGCAATCTCAAACTCGGTCACCGTCTGCTGCGAACCGCGCACCGTACGGGTACGGATATAGGCGCGCGAAGCACCCGCCCGCACCAGCGGCCCGTCATGGCTCACACGGTGCGAAGACAGCGACGCCGCATAGTCGATCGCCTCAACAATATTGGTTTTACCCACACCGTTAGAGCCCAGAAACACCGTAACTCCCGCCGAAAGAGGCAGGCTCAGCAGAGCGTACGTGCGGTAATCCAACAACGAAATATGGTCGATATACACCGGAGCAGCTCCTTTCACGGGGTTTCACATACGGGGTCGCAGGGGTTCACAGCGCCAGCTGGCGGGCACAGTGCGCAGGCCAAAATACTGTGGTTTTCCGCACGGATGAGCACAGAAAAAACAGCGCAACCCCGCACATACCCACGATGCATAGGGCACCGAAAGACGTGCGGGGTAGCGACGCTGAAACTAGTTCGACGGCAGGCGAACCGGCATCAGCAGGTAACGGTAGTTACGGTCATCCTCAGCCAGAGGCTCATCCTGACCGGAAATCACGGCGGGCTTCGGCGCATCGGTAAAGGAGAAACGAACGAACTCAGTACCGAAAACCTTCAAACCATCCGAGAGGTAGGCGGGGTTGTACGCAACGGTGATGTCATCACCGGACAGGTGAGCCTGCAGAGTCTCGGAAGCCTGAGCCTCATCACCGCGGCCGGCATCAATAGCAACCGAACCCTGAGTGAACTTCAGACGCAGGGGAGTGTTGCGCTCCGCCACGAGGGAGATACGGCGAGCAGCCTCAGCCAGGTCGGAGGTGCGAACCACCGCGTGAATCGGGGTCTGCTCGGGGAACAGCGCACGGATGTTGGGGTAGTCGCCGTCCATCAGAACGCTGGTGGTGCGGCGGGTACCCGCTGCGAAGCCGATCAGCTCGCCCGCTGCGGGCAGGGCGATAGACAGATCGCCGGAGCCGGAGAGGGTGCTACCGACCTCAGAGACGGTCTTAGCCTTCAGCAGCACAGCCGCCTGAACGTCAGGGTTGACCGGGTTCCACTTGATTTCGCGCATTGCCAGGCGGTAGCGGTCGGTGGCGAGCAGGGTCATGGTGTCGCCATTGATTTCAACGCGGATACCGGTCAGCAGCGGCAGGGTCTCATCCTTGGACACAGCAATCTGAACCTGCTTGACGGCTTCAGCGAATTCGGCGCCGTCCACGGTACCTGAAATTTCAGGAAGCTCGGGAAGCTCGGGGTAGTCCACGACCGGCATGCCAGCCAGCTGGAAGTTAGCGGAACGGCAGTGAATACGAATCACGGACTCATCTGCAGTGAACTCGACGGGTGCGTTCGGCAGGGAGCGGCAAATTTCTGCCAGGATCTTGCCGGGAACCAGGCACACGCCTTCTGCTTCAACATCGGCTGCAATGACCTGACGGGCGCTGGTCTCGTGATCGAAGCTTGCGATGCTGACTCACCTGCGGAGGCGGTAATCAGCAGACCGTTGAGTACGGGGGAGGTGGGACGCAGCGGAAGTGAGCGTGCCGTCCAGCCGACTGCTTCGGCAAGGACATCGCGTTCAACGGTGAATTTCATCGAGAAGGCGCCTTTCACGGAAATAGAGAATAGTCTTTGGGCGCACGTAAAGCTTTGGACGATAGAGCCGGAAATACCGCGTGCTCTGATGCGCAGTGAATCTTCCGCGCGCGCGTCTATCCATCCTACCGGATTTTGTAATTACACAGAGACACAGAGGTCGATCCTGCAGCGAAAAATCGGGTGAGATGAGGCATGTGCGGCCGCTGTATTTTTGTAATTACAAAGATAGGCGGAAGGTGCATCAAATTCAGTCGAAAACAGGTTCGAATTAGGTGGTGGTTCGGTGTTGGTTTCTTCTTCAAATCCAACCCAAAAGATAGCGTGCAGCTCTCGATCCAAATCCGCGAAAATCTACGTTTTCAGTAGGGGCACACAGAAAAATCTGAACCAGACCGGCTGATCGAGCAGAACTACTTGTTATGGGGAGGATTTTTCTTTAAGTACAGTAGTATTGTTAACGCTTGTGGAAACGGTGGAAAACCCCTTCCTTGCCTACAATGACGCGGAAGTAGCCTGTGGACATTAAGTGGAAGAATCCACTCGATGCTGAGGATGTATTGTGTATGGATATTTATACATTTCCTCGATTCCACACTTTTTGAATATTCATGCACGTAACATCCACACGAACGCATGAGTTAAAGCACAGCTTATCCACACCCCGAAAATCCAGTGTTGAGAGTCGCTAAAATCCTCGAATCTAGCCTGAAATCCCCGCCCCGAAGCCTATAAAACACCTAGTCGAGGCACAAAATAAGCTACGGGACAGGGGCAAAAACACATCTAGCCGGCGGCGCGCTGCTCCTGGCGGATCAAATTCGTCAGTTCAGTCACCTGATTGAAAATCGTCTGACGCTCAGCCATTTGCGCGCTCACCTTACGCACCGCATGCATCACCGTCGTATGATCGCGGCCGCCCAAATCGTTACCAATACGCGGCAGAGACATCTCGGTCAGCTCACGCAGAAGATACATCGCCACCTGACGCGCATTCGTGAGCGTACGGGTGCGAGACTTCGACTGCATATCCTCAATGGACACATCAAAATACTTCGCCACCGTCGCCAAAACCAGCGCCGACGTAATCTCCGCACCACCGGTATCAGAGAGCAAATCCTTCAGATAGGTCTCAGCCTCAGCCAGGGTAATGGGCTCCGGCGGCTTCTTCATCGAGGCGGCAGCGCTCGCACGAATCAGAGCGCCCTCCAACTCACGAATATTGGCCGTGACATGGGAAGCAATGTACTCCATGACGTCATCGCGCACCGGCAAAATCTCGTTCTGAGCCTTCTTCCGCAGAATCGCGATACGAGTCTCCAGCTCCGGAGGCTGCACATCCACGTTCAGACCCGAACCGAAACGCGAACGCATACGCTCAGCAAAACCGGTCAGCTGCTTCGGCGGCAAATCAGAGGTAATCACAATCTGCTTCTGGTGGTTGTACAGAGCATTAAACGTATGGAAAAACTCCTCCATCGTCGCCTCTTTACCCGCCAAAAACTGGATATCGTCGATCAGAAGAACGTCAACATTGCGGTAAATCTGCTTGAACGACGAACCCTCATCGTCACGAATCGAGTTAATGAAGTCATTCGTGAACTCCTCAGAATTCACGTAGCGCACTCGCAGATTCGGGTACAGGTACTTGGTGTAGTGGCCGATCGCGTGAAGCAGGTGGGTCTTGCCCAGACCCGAACCGCCGTAGATGAACAGCGGGTTGTAGACAATGCCGGGTTGCTCCGCCACCGCGAAAGCGCTCGCGTGCGCAAAGCGGTTGGACTGACCAATCACGAAAGTGTCGAAGGTGTAGTTCGGGTTCAGACGGGCAGAGCTATCCCAAGTCGGCGCGTTTTCCGGGTCTTCATGCGGATGCACCTGCTGAGACTCCGGCGTTGCCGGGGTGTCCGGTACAAAAGTAGGTGCCGGGTATTCGCGAGGCGCCGGCGCGCCCGCAACAGGAGCCGCCGGCTGCTGTGCGGAGGGGAACCCGGCACGCTCCGCCTCCAAAGCCTGCAGGGAGGGGCGGGTGACCTGCTCATCGGCGGGCACTTCGTAATGGTCGGGGCCCGGATGCGGCTCGGTGTAGTACTCAAAAGCGCGCGAACCGGCGGGTGCCTCGGGATGCGCAGAAGCCGTCGGGACCGAAGGGGCGGGCTGGTGCTCGACAGGCACCTCACGCTCACCATGGAAAACGTCCTGACTTGCAGGTTCAACCGGAATCATCGACTCATTCACATCGAAAAGCGCGGTAGTCGACGGGCCAAATGCCTCGTGCAGAGCCGCACGGAACGAAGCGCTAATCTGCTCCTCAAAGACCGCACGGGTGAGCTTATTCGGCACCTCAATGATGAGGCGAGAAGAACCCATCAATCCCTGAGGCTGCGCAAGATTCACGAAACCGCGCTGACGTGCCGTCACCGCCGGATCGGCGGCAAGAATGGAGAGCAGATGCGCCCAGCGCGCCTGAAGGGAGTCGGTCATGGAATTCTTTACTTTCACTCGATGTGAAGCGGTGGTGCAGTAAAGAAATCATGCCGGAAACCACCGCGAGGTCATTAAGATTCTACCCGCTTAATGCACAGGGGGAGAAAGTTATCCACAAGAGTTTTCCACACGGTGGAAAACTTGTAATTACAGAGGTGGATAAGCGGTGGATTTAAGTGCATAACAGGTCTTCTTCCCTGATATTTAGCGGAAAACTCCAAAAGCTCAAGGGTGTGGATAACTCGCCGATAGTAGGGGGTTTGGGTGGGATATGCACCGTGGTGGATATCCTGCTGCTGTAAATATCCCCAGGTTTACACTCCAGGGGTGTGTAGTATCTCCACAGCCTGTACACCCGCCGCGATCACCGCCTCCACGCCACAAACGAGCCCGGAATCACGCGGAAAAACACCCCAAGAACTTGATTTACGCCCTCCACTCTTCTAAAGTTGTGCTGTTGTGTGTGCACCGCCTACTGCGAATAGTCGCGGTACCTCCGTGCACCAAGAAGCGTACGGTTCCGATACCCGTGAGGGCACGAACCGCAAAAATCAAGGAGACAAAGTATGAGCAAGCGTACTTTCCAGCCGAACAACCGCCGTCGCGCTAAGAAGCACGGCTTCCGTCTGCGTATGCGTACCCGTGCAGGCCGCGCGATTCTGTCGAACCGCCGCGGTAAGGGCCGCGCAAAGCTCTCGGCCTAATCACGGCATATAGTTCGCCCGCCGATGCACACGCATCGGCGGGCGAACTATCATTAAGCGTGAAATACACGCGGAGGTCAGCTTTCTACGCGAGCCGAATCTCCCACACTACGTAAAGGGGAACACGTGCTGCCTCAACGGCACCGTATGCGCACCAGCGCAGAATTCTCCCACGCCTTCCGTTCCGGCATCCGTACAGGACGTCGGAACATCGTTGTATCTACGGCGAAAAATCCTGGAAAAACAACCCAGGTAGGTTTCATTGTGTCGAAGGCGGTGGGCAACGCAGTCACACGCAATCTGGTCAAGCGCCGGTTGCGTGAACTTGCCGCGCTCACCTGCGCCGCGCATCCGGAAGGCTACGCCATTGCTGTGCGAGCGCTTCCCGCCTCCGCGAGCGCCAGCTGGGATCAGTTGCGCCGCGACTACGAATCGGCACTCGAGGCTGCTTTCGCTAAGCTCGACCTGCCTCAGAGCAAGGAGAAGCCGTGAGTCGTTCCCAGCATGACCGCTGTGAAGAACGCTTCCACGCGCATCACAGTGGCACCTATAGCGCATCTGCCGAGACTCTGGGCCCCGACGAGCTGCTGGCACTAGCGCCTAACGAATTCGTGCGGCCGGAAACTTTCCTGCAGGCACTCTACGTTCTACCGCAGAACCTGCTGATCGCGTGCATGAAGGCCTACCGCAAGGTCGTGTCCCCCCCTCTACGGGGATGTGTGCCGCTACTACCCGACCTGCTCAGCCTACGCCCTGGAGGCGCTGACCACCCACGGTGCGATGGGCGGGCTTTCCCTGACGGTGCGCCGTATTCTGCGGTGTGTTCCCTGGGCGACCGGAGGTATCGACCCAGTCCCGGAGGGGAAGCGTACTTTCGCTCCCGGAGCAGAACCGAAAATTATTCTGCTCAACCACCCCCATCTTTACACCCCTCACACCGGTGGTGACGCCCGCCCTGAGTAGGCGGCGCCTCCCACACAATGACTTAGCCGAGTCCTTAAGGAGTATTCCCGCGTGAATATTTTTGATTTGATTCTTTGGCCGTTTAAATGGATCGTCTCCGTGGTCCTGTGGCTGTTCCACACTCTTTTCACTTCGCTGGGTATGGACCCGGCGTCCGGCCTGACTTGGGTTCTGTGCATTATCTTCCTGACCCTGGTGATGCGTACCCTGACCATTCCGCTGTTCGTCAAGCAGATTAAGGCTATGCGCGGTATGACCGCGATGCAGGGCGATATGGCGAAGCTGCAGGAGAAGTACAAGGGTAAGAAGGACCAGCTCTCCCGCCAGGCGATGGCTCAGGAGCAGATGGAAATGTACCGTAAGCACGGTACGAACCCCTTCGCGTCCTGCCTGCCGATTCTGGCTCAGATGCCGATCTTCTTCGGTCTGTACCAGGTGCTGATGGGCGTTCCCACCGCGGCGCAGAGCAACCAGGGCGTGCTCATGTTGCCGGCTGAACTGGTGCACCAGTTCAATGACTCCCAGATTTTCGGTGCGCAGCTGTTCGCGACCATGATGCACCCGGGTGCCGGTGACACTACCGCGACCGTTGTTCAGGCGGTCATCATGATTGTTCTGATGAGTGCGACCCAGTTCTACATTCAGAAGCAGCTGAGTGTGAAGAACATGTCGGAGGCAGCTCTGAACTCTCCGATGTTCCGTCAGCAGCAGATGATCATGTACATCTTCCCGATCATCTTCGCTGTTTCCGGTATTAACTTCCCGCTGGGTGTTATGTACTACTGGACCGTGTCGAACCTCTGGTCGCTGGGCCAGCAGTGGTGGGTTATCCGCAATAACCCGACCCCCGGTTCTCAGGCGGAGCGTGAGCTGAACGCTCGCCGTGCAGCGAAGGGTCTGCCCCCGATTGGTAAGACCCGTGAGCAGCACGAGAAGGAGCTGCAGGAGGCTCGTGAGCGTGCCGCAGCTGGTCAGCGTCAGCAGCCGGTCGGTAAGAAGCGCCAGAAGCAGCAACGCAATAAGCAGAACGGAAAGAAGTAGTTTCTTCCGTGATTCGGGCCGGGTTCTCGCCACGTGTGGCGCGGGCCCGGCGCCGTGTATGAGATACTTTTTACCCCTAGGACACCCCTCCTAATACCCCGAGGATAATCGTGACTGAAGCTATGGAATATGAGGACGAGCAGCTCATTGAGGAGCAGCTGGTAGAGGAGCCCCTTGAGGGCGAAGAAGACGATTTCGAGGACATCGACGAGGAAGGCGATATTGCCGCTGATTACCTCGAGGAGCTCCTCGATATTGTCGATATGGACGGCGACATTGATATTGAGGTGCGCAATAACCGCATCTACCTGTCGGTCGTCAATGACGATGATGACAATGAGGAACTGCGCCACCTGGTTGGTCGCCACGGCGAGGTTCTGGAGGCCCTGCAGGAACTGGTGCGCCTCTCCGTCTTGGCTGGTAACGGCACCCGTTCCCGCCTGATTCTGGATGTTGCCGGCTACCGTGCTGAGCGTCGTGAGCAGCTGGAGAAGATTGCCGCTGATGCGATTGAGAAGGTGCGCACTACCGGTCGCGATGAGCACATGAAGCCGCTGAGCCCGTACGAGCGTAAGGTCGTGCACGATGTGGTGGCTGCTGCTGGCTTGTACAGCGAGTCTGAGGGCGAGGGTCCCCGCCGTCACGTGGTGATTTCTCTTCCCGAGGTAGGAGCCTAGTATGGAGACTTTGATGGTTACTCTCAACGAGAGTGAGCGCGCCGCAGCGGAGGCTGTGTTCGGTGAGCGTCTGCCTTTGGCGGAGCGCTACGTGCAGCACCTGGCGACGACCGGTATTGAGCGCGGTCTGATTGGCCCGCGTGAGGTGCCGCGCCTGTGGGCTCGCCACGTGCTGAACTGCGCCGTGGTGCAGGAATACATCGCGCCGAATGCGTCGGTTGCCGATGTCGGTTCGGGTGCCGGTCTGCCCGGCCTGTGCCTGGCGATTGCCCGCCCGGATTTGAAGCTGACTCTGATTGAGCCTCTGGAACGCCGTGTCATCTGGCTGAATGAGGTTGTCGAGGATCTGGGCCTGGAGAACGTGACCGTGCTGCGCTCGCGTGCTGAGCAGGCTGTGGGCGCTGTGGAGGCCGATGTGGTGACTGCGCGTGCTGTGTCCGCTCTGGTGGGCCTGCTGGACATTACTCTGCCGATTCTGCGCGGCACCGGTGAGCTGCTGGCTCTGAAGGGTCGTAGCGCCGCGGAGGAGATTACTAAAGCGAAGAAGAAGCTGAACCGTTACGGTGCGCGTGAGACCGAGATTCTCACCGCCGGCGGCGATCTGCTGGAAGAGCCGACGACGGTGGTTCGAGTTCGCCTCTAAAGGTTTCGTCCTGAATGGGCGGTACCGCAATGAGCTAGTGAATAGGCTGGCTTACGCGGTACCGCCCATTTTTTGTGTGCAGGTTTGCCGGGGTGCGTTGAGTGTTCGCATCCGCAGAGTACATAGAATGACCTCTCGCGTGGAGTATTGACCTGATGCCGGGTACCCTTAAGAGAGGGTGAAACCTTAGACTCTTCTACATCAAAGCCTGCTGGTTCACTAGGGGGTCCCGAGTCCTTCACGAACCACTCAGGCACCACCAATGTTTCACGTGAAACACTGCAGGCTTCATCACCTCACGGAGTATGTTTCACGTGAAACATGCTGAGATGAGTGAATGGTGGGGGAGCGGAGGTTGAATCCTCCTCGTGCACGAATACCGCAGAATATTGCCACGTGCGAGGCATCAGACGAAGCATCACCGTAGACACACCACCCGGAATATGGAAGGCACCCGATGACTCCTCAAGCTCAGAAATCTGCTGCAGATTTGCTCCCCAAGCCTGCGCATACGCGTGTCTTCACCGTGTCGAACCAGAAAGGTGGCGTGGGTAAAACCAGCACCGCCGTGAACCTCGCAGCCGCGCTCGCGGAGGCTGGACTGAACGTCCTGGTAATCGACAACGACCCGCAGGGTAACGCCTCGACCGCACTGGGCATTGAGCACGGCGTGGATGTTCCCAGTGTCTACAACGTTCTGATTGAGGATAAGCCGCTTTCTGAAATTGTTCAGGAATGCCCCGATATGCCCGGCCTGTTCTGTGCCCCCGCCAATATCGACCTTGCGGGCGCGGAGATTGAACTGGTCTCCCTGGTGGCACGCGAGACTCGCCTCAAGAATGCTCTGATGGACTACACCGAGTGGCGCGAGAAGCAGGGTATGGAGCGCCTGGACTATGTCTTCATCGACTGCCCGCCGAGCCTCGGCTTGCTGACCGTCAATGCCTTCGTTGCGGCAGAAGAGATTCTGATTCCAATCCAGTGCGAGTACTATGCTCTGGAAGGTCTGAGTCAGCTGCTGAAGAATATTCAGATGATTCAGAAGCACCTGAACTCCAAGCTGCGCATTAGTACAATCCTGCTGACCATGTACGATGCTCGTACCAACCTGGCATTCCAGGTGGCAGAGGAGGTGCGCGAGCACTTCCCGGAGGAGACTCTGGGGGTAAAGATTCCTCGTTCGGTTCGTATCTCTGAAGCTCCCAGCTATCAGCAGACCGTCATCACCTACGATTCTTCGTCGACTGGCGCTCGCGCCTACCGTGAGGCGGCACAGGAGCTCTCGCGCCGATCCGCATAATCTAAATCTTTTGAAATGAGCCCTTTTGGATTGTCTATTGATGATTCAAAAGGGCTCATTGTGTGCGGTATTTTCTGGGCGAAACACGAGTAAACAGCCTTAGAGAATTAATTATTGGGAATAATTTGGATTATGTGCCGTGCAGTTTTCGCTCCTGCTTTCGGGTGCTTATTTCGTTTACACTAGATGAAGAAGAAAAAATGAGCGGGCTCGTCCGGGAGTCCTAAGGAGTAACGATGGCTGAAAAGCGACGCGGCTTGGGTCGTGGCCTGGGGGCACTGATCCCTCAGAGTACGAAGAATTCTGGTAATGCTGAGGCGAAGGCATCCGAAAAGACTGCTGCGGCAAAGACTGCACCCAAGAAGGTGTCTACTCCGATTGAAGAGCCGATGGCTGACGGTCTCTTCGAAATGGCTCACGAGGCTAAGCCGGAGAAGCAGCGTAAGAGCACTAAAGCTGAGTCTGTAGAGGCTAAGCCTGCTGAAGCTGCACCCGCTCAGGAAAAGCCAGCTGAAGCTGAGAAGGTAGAGGAGAAGGTCGAAGCTCCCGCCTCCTCGCAGGATGTTTCACGTGAAACATCGAAGAAGAAGCCTCGCGTGGATATGGGTGCGGCACTGCGCAACACCACCCTGACTCGCCGCCCGGTGGACTTCTTCTTTGGTGAAGATGTCTCCACCCCGCAGTCCGCTTCTGAGGAACAGAGCGGCCTGGTTCCGGTTCCCGGTGCCCAGTTTGCCGAGCTGAACGTTCGCGATATCCACCCGAACCGCAAGCAGCCCCGAACCGACTTTGATGAGCAGGACATGGAAGAGCTCATCCACTCGGTGCGTGAGATTGGTGTTCTGCAGCCGATCGTCGTGCGTCCCTCGCGCGAAAACGGCACCGAAAAGTATGAGCTGGTCATGGGTGAGCGCCGCTGGCGTGCAACCCAGGCGGCTGGACTGACCACCATCCCGGCGATTGTTCGTGAGACTGAAGACGGCGACCTGCTCCGTGACGCCCTGCTGGAGAACCTGCACCGCAGCCAGCTGAACCCCATTGAAGAGGCGGCGGCATACCAGCAGCTCATGGAGGAGTTCGACACTACTCAGGAGCAGTTGGCTAAGCGTATTGGTCGTTCTCGCCCCCAGATTTCGAACACGATTCGTCTGCTGAAGCTGCCGGCTCTGGTGCAGCGTCGCGTTGCGGCGGGTATTCTCTCCGCGGGTCACGCGCGTGCCCTGCTGGCTCTGACGGATCAGGCTCAGATTGAGACTCTTGCACAGAAGGTTGTGAATGAGGGGCTGTCGGTTCGCGCAACTGAGGAGCTGGTGAACCATGCATCCGGCGCTGCGGAGGTGAAGGAGCGCAAGGCTCCTCAGCCTCAGAAGCACCGTGAGCGCCTGGATTATATTGCGGAGGCTTTTGCTGACAAGCTCGATACTTCGGTGAAGATTTCGCTGGGTGCTCGCAAGGGTAAGATGACCATCGAGTTTGCGAATGTTGAGGATCTGAACCGCATCATCCGCGTTTTGGATTCTGATTTCTCGGGCTGATTTTTCGCATAAAACAATATTTAGCAACTGAGATCAGTTGTATATATAAAAAACCCTCGGTGATGTTTCACGTGAAACATCACCGAGGGTTTTTTTCTAGCTGCTCGAAAGATTAGCCCAGGTGCTCGGAGAAACTCAGCCAGCAGAGCGGGCTTCGTCTTAGCACCTACGGTCTTCTTGACGACCTCGCCATCCTTGAAAAGGTAGATGGCGGGAATAGAGGTAATGCCGTACTTCATGGCGGTATCGCCATTCGCCTCAACATCTACCTTGACCACGTCGACCTGACCGGCGTACTCGCCAGCGATCTCGTCAATCACGGGGCCGACCATGCGGCAGGGGCCGCACCATTCAGCCCAGAAGTCCACGATAACGGGCTTGTCGTTCTTCAGAACCAGTTCGTCAAAAGTGGCATCAGTTGCCTGCTGTGCACTGCTCACGGAGTGCTCCTTTCTGACACGGGGTGGATTCCCCTGTGAATAATACGAAATAGTTTTAGAGGTTTTCGAGGTAGTGCTGCGCGTCCAGAGCGGCAACAGCACCGGAACCGGCAGCAATAATTGCCTGGCGGTAGGTCGGGTCAATCACGTCACCGGCAGCAAAAACGCCGGGAACGGAAGTCTTCGAAGAACGACCCTGAACCGCGATGGTGTGGTTCTCGGTAATCTCCAGCTGGTCACGTACCAGTTCCACGCGAGGATCGGAGCCAATAGCGATGAACAGACCCTGAACAGCCAGCTGGCGCTCAGAACCGTCCTTGGTGTTGGTCAGGGTGATCGACTCGAGGTTGCTCTCGCCGTGAACGGCGGTGACAGCCGAGTCCCAGACAACCTCAATCTTCGGGTTGTTGAACACGCGGGTCTGCATGATTTCCGAAGCACGGAAAGAGTCGCGGCGGTGCACCAGGTACACCTTGGATGCGAAGGTCGTCAGGAACAGCGCCTCCTCCAGCGCGGAGTCGCCGCCGCCGACCACTGCGATTTCCTTGTCCTTGAAGAAGAAGCCATCGCAGGTTGCGCACCAGGAGACGCCGTAACCGGAGAGTCGGTCTTCGCCCTCGATGTTGAGCTTACGGACCTGAGAACCGGTGGTCATGATGACGGTCTTCGCCAGGTGAACGGCGCCGTCTGCGGTGTAGACCTTCTTCACGTCGCCGGTGAGTTCGACCTTTTCTACGTCCTGGTAGCGGATGTCCGTACCGAAACGCTCAGCCTGCTGGCCGATGTTCTCCATCAGCTCGGGGCCCTGGATGCCCTGAATGAAGCCGGGGAAGTTCTCCACCTCGGTGGTGTTCATGAGGGCGCCGCCGGGTGCCAGGGAGCTTGCGAAGAGGACGGGCTTCAGCTCGGCGCGTGCCGCGTAGATTGCCGCGGTGTAGCCGGCGGGGCCGGAGCCCACAATAATGACGTTGTGGACGGTTGCGTCGGCCTTAACCTCGGCTGCCGGTGCGGCTTTGGTGGCGGGCGCGGATGCGAGGTTCAGATTGCCCAGGGCGGAGCCTCCGAAGAGGCCTCCCAGATTCTCAGTCATCAGATATATCTTTCCGTTGTAGGTCTTTCGTTCTGCCCCTATAACAGGGCTTTATCCTCGATTATTCCATTTTTTGGGGACCCTTATCCAGATACTCCGCGCACTGTGAATCTTTGAGTAGCTACCCTGCCATAAAGAGTCATAAATAGACATCAAAAAGGCCAGGATTTCATGCCAAAGGAGACCTATAACGGCCATCGCTACATTGCCGAAAAAAACTATGGATGCTTTTATATCCGTGGCTAGCATTTAGGGAGATGGTCCCGGTAGGATAGGCAGACGATTATACGAGGGTGATATTGGTGGGTGTGTCGTGTAATCAAAGCCCGCCCCTATCAATCCTCTGCGCTTTGCACAGAGGGAGAGGAACAAAATGAAAAAAAGCCCTCATAAGGTTCAGCCCCGACACCGTAAGAATCACTTGAGCAATCTGTCTAAGGCTGGGGCTATTCTGCGAGATATTGGAGATTTCATCAAAGCTAGCCGCTACGTCCTGGTCCAGCTCTCCATGCTTTTCTTTACCGTAGAGGGGCTTTTGCGGATGCTGCCATAATAATGAGGCCCGCGCTAGAGACAAAATCAACCGTGCCTTTCAAAGGGGAGATGGCTTTCTCTTAGCTACATCAAAAAGGGCGGGGCTTCCGAACCGTTGAGTTCAGAAGCCCCGCCCTTATGTCTGGGGTGCGAGCGCCCTGTCGGCGTCACGTTATGAGTTGATTAGTCCACCTTGATTTCGTTGATGCGCAGACCGTAATTCCACGTTCCAATCGGCAGGGAGAGGCGAGGCAGCTCGTTGACCACGATGATCACGTAGGCGCCCTTTTCCGCGCTCTGCTTGGAGGTGTCCAGGGTGACGACCGCGTCCTTGCCTTCGAAGGTGCCCTTGCCGACCTCAACCGCACCGTCCAGGGATGCAGAGCTGTTGGTGTAGACGGTGAAGGAGCCGCCGGTGCCGGTGTTCTGCTGAATGGTCAACTTGGAGACGACGGTGGGGGTCTGCAGCTTCAGTGCCAGGCCGAATTCCTTGATGGTGCCGGCGTAGTTGGCGGTGCCGAAGCCGTAGCTGATCCATGCGGTGTTGGCGTTACCGTCGGTCAGGTTCGGGATGAGGGTGTCCATGTCGTTCATGAACGTGGGGTTCGAGGGCACGAAGCGAGCCACGGACGCGATCTTCGCCGGTGCGTTCGATGCCTTAGCGGTCGGGGATACCGATGCGCTGGCGTTTGCCGCAGCCGATTCGGAGGCGGAGATAGAGGACTTGGGGGTGTGCGGTGCGGCTGCCTGGTTGGAGCCGATTGCACCCAGGGAGGTGAGGATACCGCCTGCGACGATGACGAGCAGTAGGACTGCTGCCAGGGCGACTGCCCAGGTGCCGCGGCTGCCGTCTTCTTCGTCTTCGTCATCTTCGTAGATGCTGGTGGGTTCGGAGTATGCGGTGACGGCTGCGCCGTCGGATGCGCTCCAATTCTTGGCGGCGGTGATGCTCTCCTGGTTGGCGCTGGAAGCAGAGACCTTCTCGTAGGTGTTGGGGGAGCTGCCGCTTTCGGAGTCGCCGAAGATTTCGGTGCCCAGCGCGTCTTCTGCGTTGGAGAGTGCGTGGTTTTCGACCAGCAGGGTGTCCAGCAGGGTGTCGGGGCGGGTGTGGGAGGTGACGAGGTAGCGGCTACCTTCGGGGGTGATGCCCAGGTCGAGAATCTGGATGTTGCCGCGTGCGTTGGTTGCGAGCGCGCGGGAGTTTGCTTCCAGCAGTGCGCTGCGGCTGGGCGATGCGACGACGACCGAGACCTTACGGTTGAGAATCTGGTCGGTGCCTTCAAGCACCATGTCGGATTCTGCCGTAATGATGATGTGTGCGGTGATCTCGTAGCGGCCTCCGAGGACCGATCCGACCGGAATCTGTTGCGACAACGTGTTCTCCCGAGGTGGTTTCATAGTGCCTGCCGTGTGGCGGGCCCTGACTATTAGATTCTACCCGGCATTGAAGGATGCTGGGGCTGAGTGATAGTTTGTGGCGTCCGGGTGGTTGCCTGTGTCCTCTGCGGGCCCCGGCGTGGGGTGAGGTGGGTGCACGGGCAGCTACCCGGGTTGGGCGTTGTGTGCTGCTTTAGCGGCGGGCAAAACGCTCAAGTTTGGAGGTGAGGGGCGCCAGTAGTGCGTTGGCTTCCTTGACGCGGAAGATCTGTATGCCGGCGAGGTATGCCAGGCCCATGACGGTGCCGCATACGGCGAGGGTGATGATTGCGGTGAGCTTGGAGGCCCAGGCGAATCCGTCGAGCTGGTAGCCGCCGAGCAGCCAGAGCGCGATGGCTGCGATTCCGCCGGCGAAGAGGGACGCGAGGGTGGTGCGGGCGTAGGTGCTGACGATGCCGCGCTGGCCGTAGTAGCCGAGGCGGCGGCGGACCATGTGGTGGCTGATGAACAGGATCAGGATGTTGTGCACCGGGTAGATGAAGGCGAGCATATACACGGTGTACTGTGCGTCGAGCAGGGACGCTGCGAAGCTCATGATGACCATGATGATGGCGGAGTACACCTGGATGCGGAAGGGGGTGCGTGCGTCTTCGCGGGCGTAGAGCACGCGGCTGTAGAGGTAGTTGATGGTGAGGGTGGGGGTGCCGAGCGCGGTGATGACGATGAGCTTGGCGATGATGGTTGCTGCGATGGGGTCGCCGCCGCTGAAGAGCACGGCGACGGGGCCTGCGAGTACCATGAGTGCGACCATGCAGAAGACGGTGGCTACTGCTGCGTTGCGTAGGCCGTGGGAGAGTGCGTAGATGACGCTGTCGCTGTCGTCGGCGATGGCGGAGGCGCTCATGCGGTTGAAGAGCACGGTGGCGATGGAGATGCCGATGACGCCGTGCGGGAGCATGTACAGCATGGAGGCGTAGTTGAGTGCCTGCAGGCCGGGGATTTGGATGCCGAGGGCGGCGTAGTGTTCACGCTGACCGACGATGCCTGCGGCGACCTTGGTCATGTAGAGGAATGCGAGGTTGGAGATGATGCCGGAGGCGAGGGTCCAGGCGGCGAGCTTGGAGGCTGCGCGCAGGCCGATGCCTCGCCATGCGAAGTCGGGCTTGAGGCGCAGGCCGAGCTTGCGTAGGGGGATGAACAGGACGAGCGCCTGCATAACCACGCCGAGGGTCGAGGAACCGGCGAGCACGAGGGTCTGTGCGTTGGTCCAGGATTCTACGGTGTGGATGGGGTGGGGGTTGGGGGTCTGTGCGCCGAAGAGGAAGATGAAGAGGAACAGCGACAGGATGGTGATGACGTTGTTGAGTACGGGCGACCACATGTAGGCGCCGAATGCGTCTTTGGCGTTGAGGACCTGTCCGATGACGGTGTAGAGGCCGTAGAAGAAGATTTGAGGTAGGCACCAGAGGGAGAAGATGAAGCCGAGCTGTCGTTGTTCGGGGCTCCATCCTGAGCCCATGATGCTGATGATGGGCCAGGCGCAGGCGACGGTGATGATGGTGATGAGGCCGATTGCGGTGACGGTAAGGGTGACGAGTTTGGAGATGTATCGTGCGCCGCCGTCTTGTGCTTTGGCTGCCTTGATGATTTGCGGTACGAGGACTGCGTTGAACACGCCGCCTGCTACGAGGACGTAGATGAGGTTGGGTAGGGTGTTGGCGGTTTCGAAGACGTCGCCGACGGTTGAGAGTGAGCCGATGGCTACGGTGAGCAGGATGGTCTTGACGAATCCGAGGATGCGCGAGACGAGGGTGCCTGCTGCCATGATTGCGCTTGAGCGGGCGTCGTTACGTGCCACGTATGTCTCTCCTGTTTCGGCGGGTGATTGCTTCTTTTAGTTTTTGGGGCTCTATTTAACGGGTGTTTAGAGCTGGGTGGTGATGTATTCGCGCGCACTGCGGGCTATGTGTTGTTCGTTGGCGAATGAGAGGCGGGTGGGGAGCTCTTCGAGGGGGACCCATGCGACGTCGATTGCTTCGTGGTCGGGGTCGTTGTCGATGCTGAGTTCGCCGCCGGTTGCTGCGAAGAGGTAGTGATGCACGGTTTTGTGGATGCGCGTGCCGTTGGAGGTGAACCAGTAGGCGATGGTGCCGAGGGAGGCTACGGGGTAGCCGGTGATTCCGGTTTCTTCGCCGATTTCGCGTTGTGCGGCTTCGACGGTGGTTTCGCCGTGTTCGATGTGGCCTTTGGGCAGGCACCATTCGCGTTGTCCGTTGCGGTTGATGCGGGCGATGATGGCTACGGGTAGCTGTTCGGGTCGGTCGAAGTCGATGATGAGCCCGCCTGCGGAGACTTCTTCGGGGGCGGGTACCGCTCGCGCGGGCGCGGTGAAGCGCGTTTTGGGGGCGCGGGGTACGGGAATGCTCATGGTTCTACCTTAACCGATAGGCTGAGGTTTTGGTGCCTCGGTTTGGGGTGAGATAGCTGTCTTTGGTGGGGTGTTGTGGGTGTGGGGTGGGCGCGTGGGTGGTTTTTCTGGCACGATTAAAGGATTATGTCGCTGATTATTGATGTTGTGTCGAAGTACCCGGATGCCGCCGAGCTGGGAGAACTGTACCGTGCGGCGGGTTTTGAGCTGTACTTGGTGGGCGGTATTGTCCGCGACAATCTGCTGGATGATGGCGGCCATTTCACTGATTTTGATTTGACGACGGATGCTACTCCGGAGCAGAGTGAGCAGATTCTGCGTGCGTGGGGTGAGCACACGTGGGATATCGGCAAGGAGTACGGCACGATTAGTGCGCGGAAGAATGGCGTGGTGTATGAGGTGACCACGTACCGTGCTGAGGTGTATGTTTCGGATTCGCGTAAGCCGACGGTTGAGTTTGGCACGGATTTGAGCGCCGATTTGGTGCGTCGTGATTTCACGATTAATGCGATGGCGGCGGCTTTGCCCAGTGGTGAGGTTGTTGACTTGTTTGGTGGCGTTGAGGATTTGCGTGCGGGTGTTTTGCGTACTCCGCGCTCGCCGGAGGAGTCTTTTTCTGAGGATCCGCTGCGTATGATGCGTGCGGCTCGTTTTGCTGCGCGTTTTAATCTTGAGGTTGCCCCGGAGGTTTTCGAGGCGATGCGTGAGATGGCTGGCCGTATTGAGATTATTTCGGCTGAGCGTGTGCGTGATGAGCTGGTGAAGCTGATTGAGTCGGATTATCCGCGGGTGGGTTTGAACCTGCTGGTGGATACGGGTCTGGCGGATTATGTGTTGCCGGAGCTTCCTGCGTTGCGTATGGAGATGGATCCGGCGCATCACCATAAGGATGTGTATGCGCATTCGTTGAAGGTGATGGAGCAGGCGATGGAGAAGGAGACGGACGAGGACGGCCCGTGCCCGGCTCCTGATTTTATTCTGCGTTTTGCGGCGTTGATGCACGATATTGGTAAGCCGAAGACTCGTAAGTTTGAGAAGGACGGCTCCGTCTCGTTCCTGCACCATGAGGTGGTGGGCGCGAAGATGGTGAAGAAGCGTATGCGTGCGCTGCGTTTTGATAATGACACGATTAAGGCTGTGGCTCGTCTGGTGGAGCTGCATATGCGGTTCTATGGTTACCGCGAGTCGGGTTGGACTGATTCAGCGGTGCGCCGCTATGTGCGTGATGCGGGCGATCAGTTGGAGCGTCTGCATCGTGTGTCGCGTTCTGATGTGACGACTCGTAATCGTCGCCTGTCGCGCTCGCTGGCTGAGGCGTATGACGATTTGGAGCGTCGTATTGCTGAGTTGGCTGCTCAGGAGGAGCTGGATGCGATCCGCCCCGACCTGGACGGTGGCCAGATTATGCAGATTCTTGGTATTGCGCCGGGCCCTGTGGTGGGTGAGGCCTATAAGTTCTTGTTGAATCTGCGTCTGGATGAGGGTTCGCTTCCTGAGGAGGAGGCGAAGGCTCGTCTTCTGCAGTGGTGGGAGCAGCGTCGGGAGGCGTAGCTTCTGCGGTTTTTGGTACCGCATTGCATGGTTGAGGTCACGCGGTGCGGTACTGTTCTATCTGCTTTCTCGTGTATTGTTAAGAAATCTATGCGTGTTCCCCGCCCGGTGTGTTTCACGTGTAGGGCACAATGAATCTCCTGCTATGGAAATCCCATAGCCGTTTAGCCCAAAGGAGGGGTTTAATCATGCGTGCATATGAACTGATGGTTATCCTCAGCCCCGAGGTTGAGGACCGTGCGGTTGAGCCGTCGCTGTCCAAGTTCCTCGAGATCGTGACCAACGAGGGTGGTTCCGTCGACAACGTCGACATCTGGGGCCGTCGTCGCCTGGCATACGAGATCCAGAAGAAGTCTGAGGGTATCTACGCAGTGGTGAACTTCACCTCTACCCCCGAGACCGCAGCTGAGCTCGATCGTGTTCTGAACCTGAACGAGTCCGTCATGCGTACCAAGATCATCCGCCCGGAGGATCAGAAGATCTCCAGCAAGTAGTTGTTTCTTGCCGGTCGGCTGACCCCCTAAAAATGTCAGGGGGTTGCGCTGTACTGGATTCAACATACTTGTAACTCTTATCGAGGAGGCATCAAATGGCAGGCGATACCGTTATTACCGTTATTGGTAATCTGACTGGCGATCCGGAGCTTCGTTACACCCCTGCGGGTGCGGCGGTTGCTAATTTCACGATCGCATCGACTCCGCGTACTTTTAACCGCCAGACGAACCAGTGGGAGGATGGGGAGACCCTGTTCCTGCGTGCGTCGGTGTGGCGTGGTTACGCTGAGAATGTTGCAGAGACTCTGAAGAAGGGTACTCAGGTTATCGCGCAGGGCCGTCTGAAGTCTCGCTCGTACGAGACCAAGGAAGGCGAGCGTCGTACTTCGTTTGAGCTTGAGGTCGAGGAGATCGGCCCGACTCTGCGTTTTGCTACTGCTCAGGTGACTCGCGCACAGCGTTCTGCCGGAGGTAATAACTTCGGTGGCGGTGCGCAGGGTGGCTTTGGCGGTGGCGCTGGGTACAACGCTGCTGCTCAGGGCGGTTTCTCCGCTCCTCAGCAGAACAATTTTGCTGCTGCTCAGGGTAATGGTTACTCTGGCCAGTCTGGCTACTCCGCTCCGGCTGCTCCGGCGGCCCCCGCAGCTCCTGCTGCTGATCCGTGGAGTTCTCAGTCTGGTGGTAACTATGACTGGGGTAGCGGCGCCGACGACGAACCTCCGTTCTAAGCCGGTTTCGTTTTCCGAATAGTAATTTATCAATCCATCCCGCGGTTATCCGCCGCGGGCTCCCAACTCTAAGGAGCACCACGATGGCTAAGGCTGAAATCCGTAAGCCCAAACCCAAGCAGAACCCCCTCAAGGCTGCTGACGTCACCGTTATCGACTACAAGGACGTCGCACTTCTGCGCAAGTTCATCTCCGACCGCGGCAAGATCCGCGCTCGCCGCGTGACTGGCGTGACCGTTCAGGAGCAGCGCAAGATCGCTCAGGCTATTAAGAACGCCCGCGAAGTTGCACTGCTGCCCTACTCCGGCGCTGGCCGCTAAAGAGAAGGAGAGACAGTAACATGGCTAAGATCATTCTGACTCAGGAAGTTTCCGGCCTCGGTGCAGCTGGCGATGTTGTCACCGTTAAGGACGGTTACGCACGTAACTACCTGCTGCCCCGCGGCTTCGCCGTGACCTGGACCCAGGGTGGCGAGAAGCAGGTTGAGTCCATCCGTGCCGCTCGTGCGGCTCGTGCTAAGGCTTCTCTGGAAGAGGCTCAGGCAATTGCTGCGTCCCTGGCTGCTAAGCCGGTTGTCGTTGCACACAAGGCTGGCGCTGACGGCCGCCTGTTCGGTACCGTCAAGGCTGAGGCTATTGCTGAGGCTATTGAGGCTGCTGGCATTGGCTCCGTTGACAAGCGCACCATCCACCTGGGTTCCGCTATCAAGCGCACCGGTGAGTACAAGGTGACTGTCCGCCTGCACCCTGACGTTGTTGCTAACGTTGTCCTGGACGTCGTTGCTGCTGCGTAAGTAGGTTTTTAGATATTTGACGCTGGTGCTTTGATGCTGCGGCGTTGAGTGTCGGACGGGGTGTCCCTCTTCGTGAGGGGCACCCCGTTTGTTGTACCCATAGCTGTGCCCGCTCCTGTACATGTTTCACGTGAAACATTATTTTTGGAGCCTGAGAATATGTGTTGTGCTACAGAAGGATTGGTGGTCAGAGCGGTTGCGACTGCGAAGTACACCAATTGACCCCGTAGACTGGTAGACATGGCTCGATCTTTTTCACGTTTATCTTCTAGTGCGCAGCTTCTGTCCACGGGTGTGGTGTTGGAGTGCGTCAATTTGCTGCTGTGCGCTCTAGCGGTTATCCCATTTGCGGACGCGAATGTTGCTACTGCTCTTCTGCTTCTTTTGCTGGTAGTTGGCGGCCTTGCATCCAGTGTTGCGCTGGTGTGCGCGCTGGTGGGTCTGGTGAAGTTCCGTCAGTACCGCGTGACCAATATTTGCTTGGCGGTTATTTCTGTAGTGGCTAACCCGTTGGTGCTGCTGGGTCTGTATATGGCGGCTTATTAGCCCGGTTTAGAGTCCGCAAACTGCACAATATCAAAGCTCTCAGGGTTCTGTTGGTTTTCTCCCAGCTTGTTTCCAGCGAAATTCAATCCTCCCATAAGGTTGGGGGTGTTTACTATAAGTGTTGGTTCGAGAGGACTGCGATGTGAATGTGTGTGTTTCGTGTAGCGGGGTCGCCCGCTAGCGAAGAAGGATGGCAAGGCAAAAGCGCCTTGCCTTTCTTCTTTTAACGCGACGTGTAGTTTCCGCGTGAAATCCGGGGCGCTACCCCCGATTTTGAAGAAAAATCTATTCCCAGCTTTCTTACAGCTTTAACCTACAGGGAATAAAGGTTTACGCGTAATACTTTATATAGATGGTTCGAGAGGGCCATCAGAAAGTTGGACTTTCCTTGCGGAAGTGGCTCTGATTTTCGTATGTATGTGTGTGTGATGAGACTGGGGTTGGATCGAGAGGTCCAGCTCCAGTTTCTGTTTAATCTCTAGGGTGTGCAGCAAGGGTGGCTGTAGTGGTGTTGCGGCATGCTGTAATAAAGGGCAACCATACTTCTATATAACGTCATATTTCCTTTCTCGGGGTGGCGGGTCTAGAATTGGGAAAGATAAATTTTGCATATTAAATACAAGTATTGAGGAGTTGTCTTCCGTGTCTAAGACCCCTTCCGTTCCCGGTACCGACCGCCCCGCCGAAAAGGCAGCAGGTCACTGGCTGCTGGCTCAGCTGGGCAAGAAGGTTCTGCGCCCCGGCGGCCGCGAGACCACCAACTGGCTGCTGGCTCGTGCTCTGGGCGGCAACATTGACGTCGTGGAGTTTGCGCCGGGCCTGGGTATTACCGCCCTGGAGATTGTGAAGCGTTCCCCCAAGAGCTACACCGGTGTGGATCTTGATCCCAAGGCTGCTGAAATCGTAACCGAGCGTATTGGCGCATCGACTAAGCCGAACTACCGTGTGGTGAACGCTAGTGCCCAGGAGACCGGTCTGCCCTCAGAAAGCTACGACGCCGTGGTGGGCGAGGCGATGCTGACCATGCAGACCGATAAGCACAAGCTGGAGATTATGCGTGAGGCGGCTCGTCTGCTGCGTCCGGGCGGCTACTACGCTATTCACGAGATGTCGCTGGTTCCCGATTATCTGCGCCCCGAGCTGAAGGAAGAGATTCAGAAGGATTTGGCGCGCACTATCCGTGTGAACGCCCGCCCGCTGACTGTTGCCGAGTGGACTGCGCTGGCGGAAGAGGCTGGCTTCGAGGTGCTGGATGTGTACCAGACCGATATGGCTCTGTTGGAGCCGAAGCGTCTGCTGGCTGATGAGGGTCCCGCTGGCGTTGCGAAGATTGCGTTCAACCTGGCGCGTAAGCCGCAGATTCGTGAGCGTGTGCTGGGTATGCGCGGTGTGTTCCGCCGCCACGCGGACCACATTGGCGCTATCGGTCTGATTCTGCGTAAGAAGTAAGACAGAGTCACACCGCAAAGCTTATACAGCGAAACGGAGCCCCAGTATTCCCCTCTATCCGAGGGAATACTGGGGCTCCGTTTTACACTGAGGTGTATGAGCCGCGGTGTATGAGCCGCAGAATCGGCTCAGTCACGTGTACGCCTGCCGGAGTTTGTTATGAGCCGTATTCTTTTCTCGCCTGAAAGCTTCAATATGGGTGAAACCACGCGCTGTATCGAGATAGCGCGTGCAGCTCGGGAGCGAGGCCATACGGTCTTATTCCACGTGTATTCCCCTAAATACCTGGACTGCTGGAAAACGCGGGGTTGCCCGTGCATCTTCGCGAACCGATTATGAGCGATGCTGAGGCTGAGCAGATTATGGCGCTGGATCAGGGCAGGGGAGTGCGGCACCCTTTTACGACCGGCATGGTGCGTCGAAGGGTTGCCGCTGAGCTTGCGGCTATCCGTGACTTTAGCGCGGATGCTGTGGTGATCGGTTCTAACCTGACGATGTTGCTGTCTGCGCGTATTGCCGGTGTCCCCATTTTCTATGCGCGCCCGTATGCGTACTCGTCGACGTATTTTTCGAAGAAGCCTGCAGCCAGCGAGCTCGCGGCGCCGGGATGGTTGCGGGCTGTGGCGCGGGTGTTTTCGTATAAGCCAGCTTCTTTTACGCGTGTGGCGCGTGAGCATGGGCTCACGCTTCCTCGCCGTACTGTTGATATGCTCAGTGCCGACGTGAATCTTATCTGTTCTCTGTTTACGCAGCTGCGCGGGGATTCTTTGGTAGAGCCTGATGTTGGTGTGGGGCCTATTTATTACCGTGCGCCCGGTGAACTGCCGCAGATTGTTCGCGAGCGCAGGGAGCGGCCACTGATTTACGTGGGAATGGGCTCATCCGGCTCCGCAGATATTTTGGTGCAGGTGCTGCAACAGTTGTCAGCCGCTCCGGTGGATGTGCTGGTTGGCGGCGGGGTGCAGCTCTCGGATACTCACCTGCTGGGCAGCAATATCCATTTCGCCGGGACTGTTCCGGCGCATCTGCTCACCGGTCATATTGATGCCTCGATAACCCACGGCGGTGAGGGAACGGTGCAGACGGCGTGCCTGGCGGGTGTACCGTTTGCCGGTATTGCGATGCAGGCGGAGCAAAGCTGGAATATTGAGGAGTGCGTGCGCTACGGTAACGCCCTGCGTTTTACGAAGAATGATGTGCGCCGCGGCAATGTGCGCGATATTCTGGGCCGTCTGCTCAGCGATGAGGGCATGCGCGCTAGGGCGCGGCAGCTGGGTGAGGCAATGCGCACCATGGATGGGGCGGCGCTCGCCGTTGAGAAGATTGAGGATTATCTGCGCGCTGCCCATTAGGCGTGTATATGTTTCGCATGTGCCTTCGTGAGAAACTAGCATAGGAGTTCTACAGAAATTGTTTCTGGAACGTCGTAGATACCGGATTGAAACGCGAGGATAAGCATGTCTGAAACTGCCATTGATTATGGTTCCCGCACTATGCCTCATGATGATGTGGCTGAGCAGTCGGTGCTCGGTGGCATGCTGCTGTCGAAAGGACGCTATTGCGGATGTGGTTGAGAGCCTGCGTGCGTCTGATTTCTATAAGCCGGCGCACGAGACGATTTATGAGGCGATTCTTTCTCTCTACGGTCACGGCAGCCCTGCGGATGCGATTACGGTTGCTGATGAGCTGAAGAAGCGCGGCGAGCTGACTCGTGTGGGTGGCGCGTCCTATATTCATACGCTGATTGCGTCGGTTCCGACTGCTGCTAACGCTCAATATTACGCTGAGATTGTTAAGGAACACGCGATTATGCGCCGCCTGATTGAGGCGGGTACGAAGATTGCTCAGCTGGGTTACGCCAATGAGACTGAGGTCGATACTTTGGTCGATCAGGCGCAGGCTGAGATTTATGCGGTGACTGATGGTAACGCGAAGGAAGATTATGTGTCTTTCTCTGAGGCGTTGGAGGAGACCATCAATGAGATTGATGCGAACTCGAACCGCCCCGATGGCGTGTACGGTGTGCCGACTGACTTTATTGAGTTTGATGAGCTGACCGGTGGTCTGCACGGTGGCCAGATGATTGTTATTGCGGCTCGTCCGGGTGTGGGTAAGTCGACTTTGGCTCTTGATATTGCTCGTTCTGCGTCTATTCATCATCAGATGACGACTGTGTTTTTCTCGCTGGAGATGAGTCGTACTGAGTTGGCGATGCGTATTCTCTCTGCGGAGGGCAAGATTTCGATGGGTCGTCTGAAGAAGGGTGACCTGGATACCGAGGGCTGGACGAACCTGGCGACTTTGCAGGGTCGTATTGATTCTGCACCTCTCTTTATTGATGATTCGCCGAATATGACTCTGATGGAGATTCGCGCGAAGTGTCGTCGCCTCAAGCAGCGTAATGATTTGAAGCTTGTGGTGCTGGACTACCTGCAGCTGATGAGTTCGGGTAAGAAGGTTGAGTCGCGTCAGCAAGAGGTTTCGGAGTTTCTCTCGTAGCCTGAAGCTGTTGGCTAAGGAGCTGGATGTTCCGGTGATTGCGCTGTCTCAGCTGAACCGTGGTTCGGAGCAGCGTACTGATAAGCGTCCGATGGTTTCGGATCTGCGTGAGTCGGGTTCTATTGAGCAGGATGCGGATATGGTGATTCTGCTGCATCGTGAGGATATGTATAACCCGGATAGTGAACGCGTGGGTGAGGCGGACATGATTATTGCGAAGCACCGTGGTGGTCCAACTCGTACTATCCCGTTGGCGTTTAGCGGTAAGTACTCGCGCTTCAACAATATGGCGAATGAGGCGCCTCCCCAGTACTAACCCCGTACTCAACTAACTCAGTACTAAGCTTTCAGCACTCTGTAGCTGTACCCCTCTTCTTCTGTTCCTTGCCGGATGGAAGGGGAGGGGCTTTTTCGTATCTATAGGTATGGGCGCCCAGGCGCATGGTCAGGAATCATGCAGGGTTAGGAATCAAGCGCAGGGCATGGGAATAAGGGGCCGCAGAGGGGCTCTAGAGGGCATTCTGTGAGGGTTTGAGTGGTTTCTTCTGCGTTTATAAGGTTTTTTGGAAGTTTTTTAAAGATTTTTTAGCACCCATAAAACACTCTGACTAGGCGCTTTGGTGTCTGTGAGGGTGTTTGGGACCCTTTCAAGGCTCCACTTGTGGTCTACTTCACCCTATTTCGGGTTGCAGACCCATTTCGGCATCTGTATAGTTGTATGAGTCGCCGCGGCGAGGAGGAAAAAACGAAGAACTTCTTCGGTGTTTCTCCTAGTCAGAAGCGGTTGAATGACTTTCAATTGTATAGTGTTTTGGTTTCTTGCTTAGAAGATTCTTGGTCATCTGATGGTGATGTTGGAGGAGTTTAGGAAAGAAACATTGTGGTGTGAATCACGGAAAACGGATTTGCATGACATACAAAACGCTGGTATAGTTGATTGAGTTGCCGCGGGAATGCGGTGATAACGAAATAACATGAATGACCGTTCAACGGTAAGACTTCTCGAAAGAGTAAGTTGAGGTGTTGAATCGGTGTGTTGCTTGAGAACTCAATAGTGTGCTTTGTTCAATAAAATCACCGAATGGTGATGGAAACTGAAACTAATACCAAATATTTATTTATATTTGATAATCATCAAATGGTTTCAAATTTAGTCAGCTTGAGTCACGCACCCCCGTGTGTGATTCGCTGTTTGAGATCAGATTATCAAGCTTTTCTATTTTTTCAACGGAGAGTTTGATTCTGGCTCAGGACGAACGCTGGCGGCGTGCTTAACACATGCAAGTCGAACGATGAAGCCTAGCTTGCTAGGTGGATTAGTGGCGAACGGGTGAGTAATACGTGAGTAACCTACCTTTAACTCTGGGATAAGCCTGGGAAACTGGGTCTAATACCGGATACGACCAATCTCCGCATGGGGTGTTGGTGGAAAGCGTTATGTAGTGGTTATAGATGGGCTCACGGTACTATCAGCTTGTTGGTGAGGTAACGGCTCACCAAGGCGACGACAGGGTAGCCGGTACCTGAGAGGGTGACCCAGCACACTGGGACTGAGACACGGTACCCAGACTCCTACGGGAGGCAGCAGTGGGGAATATTGCACAATGGGCGCAAGCCTGATGCAGCGACGCCGCGTGAGGGATGACGGCCTTCGGGTTGTAAAACCTCTGTTAGCAGGGAAGAAGAGATTGACGGTACCTGCAGAGAAAGCGCCGGCTAACTACGTGCCAGCAGCCGCGGTAATACGTAGGGCGCGAGCGTTGTCCGGAATTATTGGGCGTAAAGAGCTTGTAGGCGGTTTGTCGCGTCTGCTGTGAAAAGGTAGGGGCTTAACTCCCGTGTATTGCAGTGGGTACGGGCAGACTAGAGTGCAGTAGGGGAGACTGGAACTCCTGGTGTAGCGGTGGAATGCGCAGATATCAGGAGGAACACCGATGGCGAAGGCAGGTCTCTGGGCTGTAACTGACGCTGAGAAGCGAAAGCATGGGGAGCGAACAGGATTAGATACCCTGGTAGTCCATGCCGTAAACGTTGGGCACTAGGTGTGGGGGACATTCCACGTTTTCCGCGCCGTAGCTAACGCATTAAGTGCCCCGCCTGGGGAGTACGGTACGCAAGGCTAAAACTCAAAAGAAATTGACGGGGGCCCGCACAAGCGGCGGAGCATGCGGATTAATTCGATGCAACGCGAAGAACCTTACCAAGGCTTGACATATACTGGACCGCATCAGAGATGGTGTTTCCCTTCGGGGCTGGTATACAGGTGGTGCATGGTTGTCGTCAGCTCGTGTCGTGAGATGTTGGGTTAAGTCCCGCAACGAGCGCAACCCTCGTTCTATGTTGCCAGCACGTTATGGTGGGGACTCATAGGAGACTGCCGGGGTCAACTCGGAGGAAGGTGGGGATGACGTCAAATCATCATGCCCCTTATGTCTTGGGCTTCACGCATGCTACAATGGTAGGGTACAGAGGGTTGCGATACTGTGAGGTGGAGCTAATCCCTAAAAGCCGGTCTCAGTTCGGATTGGGGTCTGCAACTCGACCCCATGAAGTCGGAGTCGCTAGTAATCGCAGATCAGCAACGCTGCGGTGAATACGTTCCCGGGCCTTGTACACACCGCCCGTCAAGTCACGAAAGTTGGTAACACCCAAAGCCGGTGGCCTAACCCTTTTGGGAGGGAGCCGTCTAAGGTGGGATTGGCGATTGGGACTAAGTCGTAACAAGGTAGCCGTACCGGAAGGTGCGGCTGGATCACCTCCTTTCTAAGGAGCACATTTAGTTGGCCATGCTGTCCGCGAGTGTCGGATGGGTGGTTTTGCTCATGGGTGGAATGTTGGTTTTGGGTTGGATGAGGCGCATTGTTGGGTTTTGGGGTAACACATGTAGTGTTGTTCCTTTGTTTGCCTGGCATGGTGATGATGCAAATGTTTTTGTTTGTGTTGTTGTTGTGTTGTGGGTTGTTGTTTGAGAACTATATAGTGGACGCGAGCATCTTCTGGAATTTGCGTTGAATCAATGCTTTTGGTGTTGGTTTGATTGTTGATTTTAGATTCTTATTTTTCTTGATTGTGTGTAAGTTATTAAGGGCACACGGTGGATGCCTTGGCATTAAGAGCCGATGAAGGACGTGTGAATCTGCGATAAGCCTCGGGGAGCCGATAACTGGGCGTTGATCCGAGGATTTCCGAATGGGGAAACCTGGCTCATCTTCATGGTGAGTTACCGCCAGCTGAATGTATAGGCTGGTTGGGGGGGAACGCGGGGAAGTGAAACATCTCAGTACCCGCAGGAAGAGAAAATAAAGTAATGATTCTGTGAGTAGTGGCGAGCGAAAGCGGAAGAGACTAAACCTGTGGTGTGTGATAGCGGTTAGGCGTTGCATCATGGGGGTTGTGGGAGTCACAGTGGTAGTTCTAACTGGCTGCCGGCATGATGTTCAGGATGGTAGGTGAACGACTTGGAATGGTCGGCCGTAGAGGGTGAGAGTCCCGTAATCGAAATTGTTCTGTCCGTGGTGTGGCCACCCGAGTAGCACGGGGCTCGTGGAATCTCGTGTGAATCTGCCAGGACCACCTGGTAAGTCTAAATACTTCTTAATGACCGATAGTGAATCAGTACCGTGAGGGAATGGTGAAAAGTACCCCGGGAGGGGAGTGAAATAGTACCTGAAACCGTGTGCTTACAAGCCGTTGGAGCCTTTTGGGGTGACAGCGTGCCTTTTGAAGAATGAGCCTGCGAGTTAGTGTTATGTCGCGAGGTTAACCCGTGTGGGGTATCCGTAGCGAAAGCGAGTCTGAATAGGGCGTTTGAGTGGCATGACCTAGACCCGAAGCGGAGTGATCTATCCATGGCCAGGTTGAAGCGACGGTAAGACGTCGTGGAGGACCGAACCCACTTCAGTTGAAAATGGAGGGGATGAGCTGTGGATAGGGGTGAAAGGCCAATCAAACTCTGTGATAGCTGGTTCTCCCCGAAATGCATTTAGGTGCAGCGTTACGTGTTTCTTGCCGGAGGTAGAGCTACTGGATGGCCGATGGGCCTTCACGGGTTACTGACGTCAGCTAAACTCCGAATGCCGGTAAGTGAGAGCGTAGCAGTGAGACAGTGGGGGATAAGCTTCATTGTCGAGAGGGAAACAGCCCAGACCACCAACTAAGGCCCCTAAGCGTGTGCTAAGTGGGAAAGGATGTGGAGTTGCTTAGACAACCAGGAGGTTGGCTTAGAAGCAGCCATCCTTGAAAGAGTGCGTAACAGCTCACTGGTCAAGTGATTCTGCGCCGATAATGTAGCGGGGCTCAAGTACACCGCCGAAGTTGTGGCAATGACCCTTTGGGGTTGTTGGGTAGGGGAGCGTCGTGTAGCCAGTGAAGCTGCGGTGTAAACCAGTGGTGGAGGCTATGCGAGTGAGAATGCAGGCATGAGTAGCGAAAGATGAGTGAGAAACTCATCCGCCGGATGATCAAGGGTTCCAGGGTCAAGTTAATCTGCCCTGGGTTAGTCGGGGCCTAAGGCGAGGCCGACAGGCGTAGTCGATGGATAACGGGTTGATATTCCCGTACCGGTGAAAAACCGCCCATACTGATATTGTGATGCTAACCATGCGAAGCATGATGTGCAGGCTTTTGTTTGTGTGTTGTGTGGGTTGTGGGACCCGATCTTTGGAGGTAAACGTGTTAACAGGTGTGACGCAGGAAGGTAGCCAAGCCACGCGATGGTTGTCGTGGTCTAAGCGTGTAGGGTTGTCGGTTGTTAAATGCGCCGGCTGTGTGCCTGAGACGTGATGGGACCCCGTTTTTGGGGGATTTGGTGATCCTATGCTGCCGAGAAAAGCATCGGCGTGAGGTTTTAGCCGCCCGTACCCTAAACCGACACAGGTGATCAGGTAGAGAATACTAAGGCGATCGAGAGAATCATGGTTAAGGAACTCGGCAAAATGCCCCCGTAACTTCGGGAGAAGGGGGACCTTGAGCGTGATGGGCACTTGCTGCCTGGAGCGTGTATGGGTCGCAGAGACCAGGGGGAAGCGACTGTTTATCAAAAACACAGGTCCGTGCGAAGTCGTAAGACGATGTATACGGACTGACTCCTGCCCGGTGCTGGAAGGTTAAGAGGATTGGTTAGCTCTTTTGGGCGAAGCTGAGAATTTAAGCCCCAGTAAACGGCGGTGGTAACTATAACCATCCTAAGGTAGCGAAATTCCTTGTCGGGTAAGTTCCGACCTGCACGAATGGAGTAACGACTTCCCTACTGTCTCAACCATGAACTCGGCGAAATTGCAGTACGAGTAAAGATGCTCGTTTCGCGCAGCAGGACGGAAAGACCCCGTGACCTTTACTATAGTTTGGTATTGGTGTTTGGTTTGGCTTGTGTAGGATAGGGTGGGAGACTGTGAAGCATGGACGCTAGTTTGTGTGGAGTCGTTGTTGAAATACCACTCTGGTCAATCTGGATGTCTAACTTCGGTCCCATGATCTGGTTCAGGGACAGTGCCTGATGGGTAGTTTAACTGGGGCGGTTGCCTCCTAAAGTGTAACGGAGGCGCCCAAAGGTTCCCTCAGCCTGGTTGGCAATCAGGTGTTGAGTGTAAGTGCACAAGGGAGCTTGACTGTGAGACTGGCAGGTCGAGCAGGGACGAAAGTCGGGACTAGTGATCCGGCGGTACGTTGTGGAACGGTACCGTCGCTCAACGGATAAAAGGTACCTCGGGGATAACAGGCTGATCTTGCCCAAGAGTCCATATCGACGGCATGGTTTGGCACCTCGATGTCGGCTCGTCGCATCCTGGGGCTGGAGTCGGTCCCAAGGGTTGGGCTGTTCGCCCATTAAAGCGGTACGCGAGCTGGGTTCAGAACGTCGTGAGACAGTTCGGTCCCTATCCGCTGCGCGCGTTGGAAATTTGAGAAAGGCTGTCCTTAGTACGAGAGGACCGGGACGGACGAACCTCTGGTATGTCAGTTGTACCGCCAGGTGCATGGCTGATTGGCTACGTTCGGGAGGGATAACCGCTGAAAGCATCTAAGCGGGAAGCCTGTTTCGAGATGAGATTTCCTGGCACCTTTGGGTGTGTGAGGCTCCTTATAGATGATGAGGTTGATAGGCTGGGTATGGAAGCGGGGACTGAAGACTCGTGGAGTTGACTGGTACTAATAGGCCGAAGGCTTACTTTTCAAGAAGTGTTTTGTTGTTTGCGTTCACTGTATGGTTT